>Ga0183096_1002823_pt1 | contig 11424 bp, 10 predicted proteins | sample Biomet5_FD_127791 | JGI IMG/M metagenome (GOLD analysis project Ga0183096, IMG submission 127791) | Microbial communities from bioreactor (seeded with sewage sludge) at LBNL, California, USA - Biofuel metagenome 5 (version 2) (version 3) | ecosystem: Engineered > Bioreactor > Anaerobic >...
CCCCCGGTTTCCCCCCACCAAAATCGTGGAGGGCGACGCTCCGATGAAAGAGGCCCTGAGCCTGACCGATCAGGAAGTATGTTCAATCGAAAGCTCTATCTGCGAGATGGAGGATGCGCTGGATACGGACCGAAAAGCGGCCATCGCGGATATGCGATACGGCTTTATCGACAGGCTCTGCGGCGATACGGTTGTAAAACCCCTGGAAAACAAACAGCACCAGCGAAGCGTCCGCATCGACAGCATCCTGACCAACAAATATCTCGCGATTCCGATATTTCTCCTCATCATGGGGCTTGTATTCTGGCTCACATTCGGCCTGATCGGCAGTTTCCTAAGCGACCTGCTGGCTGAAGGCATCGCCTGGGTGAGCGGCGCGGTCGGTGCCGCGCTGACAGCGGGTGGTTTCAACCCCGTCATGATATCGCTTGTGGTCGACGGTGTTTTCGCCGGCGTAGGCAGCGTGCTCTCATTCATCCCGCTCATCGTGATACTGTTTTTCTTCCTTTCTCTGCTTGAGGACAGCGGCTATATGGCGCGCGTCGCCTTCGTAATGGACAAACTGCTGCGTAAGATCGGCCTGTCAGGGCGCAGCTTTGTGCCAATGCTGATCGGATTTGGCTGCAGCGTTCCGGCCATCATGGCCACGCGTACGCTGCCCAGTGAGCGTGACCGCAAAATGACGATCCGCCTGACGCCGTTCATGAGCTGCAGCGCCAAGCTGCCGATATATGGTATGTTTACCGTTGCGTTCTTTCCGCACCATCGCGCGTTGGTCATGATCGGTCTTTATGTGCTCGGCATGCTGCTCGCGATCATCAGCGGCCTGATATTCAATAAAACGGTTTACCGGGGCAATCCGGTTCCGTTCATCATGGAACTGCCCAATTACCGTATCCCCAGCGCCAAGACGGTTCTGCACTTGTTGTGGGACAAGGCAAAAGATTTCCTGACCCGTGCGTTCACCGTCATATTTGTCGCCACGCTGATCATATGGTTCCTGCAGACTTTTGATTGGCGTTTCAACGTCGTGACGAACAGCGCCGGCAGCATGCTGGCGGGCATCGGGCAGTTTATCTCGCCGGTATTTGCTCCGCTCGGCTTTTCGGACTGGCGCGCGTCCACGGCGCTGCTGACGGGCTTCGCGGCTAAGGAAGCCGTGATCAGTTCGTTTGCCGTGCTCACCGGCGCCAGCGCGTCCGGCTTGCCGGCGGCCCTTGGGCAAATGTTTACGCCGCTTGCGGCACTGTCGTTTCTGGTGTTCACGCTCATTTATTCGCCTTGTATCGCTGCCATTGCAGCCGTCAAGCGCGAGATGCACAGCGCCGGCGCTGCAGTGGGCATTGTGATCTACCAGACCGCCATCGCATGGGTTATCGCGTTTCTCGTATTTCAGGTAGGGAGGCTCTTTATTTAAAATGCATTTAATAGATTTTATACTGCTTGGAGTCATCATTGTTTTGGCAATACTGGCCATCGTATATATCCGCCGCAGCGGTAAGGGTTGTCAGGGCTGCGCTTCATGCCCCTACAGCGGCAGTTGTAAAAAGGCGGGGAAAAGCCAAGTAAACCGCCGCATCGAAAAGTAACCAATACCATATCAAAACCGCCCGGAATTCATTGATGAACGCCGGGCGGTTTTTCAATGTCAGCCTACCACTTGACGATCTTGTAATAGACTCTTGCAGTCAGCCTATAAACCGCAAGATACAGCAGCGCGAACACCACGCACACGCCGCCGATGCAGCCAAGCACAAGGCCCCAGTCGTAAAGCATAAACGTCTGCAGCATACGCGCCATAATTTTCGACGCAAATACCATATGGAGAATCGTCGTGCCCAGCGGGATAAAGAATACCCATAGCACCTGCCGGTTGATTGTCGATTTCACCTGCGCGTCGTCCATCCCCACCTTCTGCAGGATAGAGAACTGCGCCTTGTCCTCATAGCCTTCGGATATCTGTTTGAAATAGATGATCAGCACCGTTACCGCAAGGAAGAGTATCCCGAAGAAAATGCCCAGGAACAGCAGCCCGCCGTAAGCGCCATAGCCCTCCTGTCTGGCAGAAAACACATCGCTCACAGAGTAAGCGTCAGTAAATTTACTGGAGTACAGCTTTTGGAGGCCGTCTATAAACGCCAGGCAATTGTCCTCCGTACCGTCTACATCAAAGCGGAGACCGCCATCGAAATAAATGAGGTTGGGCGTATCCAACCACTTTGCGTCCGGGCCCACATAGTTATCGCGCTTAAATTCCTGTCCCTCCGGGAGTTCATAGACCAACTTGCTCTTGTCTGCGCTGATCGTCACGTTATAATCTTTGGCAAGGGTGACGATATCACGGTCAAAATCGCAGATCGCCTGTGCGCCGTGATCCTCATTCATCCAAACGCAAACGTCATACGGGTACATGGCCGAAAGCATATCCTCTTGTCCCAGATAGAGAGAAAGCGTGCCGGATACGGTCACGATCAGCATTGTGGAAAGTATGCAGATAGTCGCCAGCGATTTCGCATTCTGGCGCATCCGCTGAAACATGCCGCCGATCGCGATGAAGTTGCGCGGTTTATAATAAAGTTTTTTGTTGGCGCGCAGCGCCCTTAATGTCACAATACTGCCGGATGTAAACAGGATGTTTGTCGCAATGATGACGAGAATGGCCAGCAGGAAAAACAAGCCCAGAGCAACGCCCGGTACGATAATGCTCCATGCGAAATAATAGGCGGCAATCAGACATACAAAGCCGAATATTGTGAGAGGAATGATCAGTTTTGAGTCCTTCTCGCCTTTTTTTTCGCTGTTAATCAGTTCGATCGGGCTGGAAAGCCGTACTTGCCTTAGGTTGAGCAAAGAGGTCACAACAAATACGGCGAAAAACAATAAAAGTGTCAAAATGTAAGCCACTGGCGCGATGGAAAATACGCTGCCCGCCGCCGCGCGGATCATCTTGAGCAGGATCAGAAAGAGCAGCCTTCCAAAAACCAGGGCGATAACGGCTCCCAAAATAACGCCCAATCCCAGAGTGATGAGGTTTTCCCACACGAGCACGCGCCCCACATGCCGTTTCTCCAGCCCCAGTATGCCGTAAAGTCCAAATTCCCTCTTGCGCCGGCCCACGATAAAGTTGTTGATGTATACCATAAAAAAGAAGGCGAATATCGCGAAGACCACCATGCCAAAAGAAAATATACCGGTGGCCGTTTTGCCTGTCGGCAGGTTATTCAGACCGTCGGAGAACATAAGCCCGCCAATCAGCATGAATACGCCGCTGATGATCGCGGTGGTCAGTATATACGGATAAAACGTCCGTTTGTTGCGCCGGATGTTGCTCCATGCCAGCTTTAGATAAAACGCCTTAGCCAATATCCGCACCCCCATCCGACAGTACCGAAAGGTTGGCCAGAATGCGCTCATAGAAGGCATGGTTGTCGCTGTCGCCGCGATAGATCTGCGAGAATATCTCCCCGTCGCGAATAAACAGGACGCGCGAGGCGTAGCTGGCGGCAAACGCACTGTGCGTCACCATCAATATGGTTTTTCCGCTCTGGTTCAGCGCGTGGAAGTTGCCCAGCAGATTTGCGGACGATTTGGAATCAAGCGCGCCTGTGGGCTCGTCGGCCAAAATCAGCCGCGGATCGGTGATAACGGCGCGCGCCACGGCGGCGCGCTGCTTCTCTCCGCCGGAAACCTCGTACGGAAACTTCCCGAGTAATTTCGTAATACCCAGCATCTGCGCGACGGGCGCGATACGGCGCTCCATTTCGGCAATCGGCGTCTGAGACAGCACCAGCGGCAGCAGGATGTTGTCCTTCAATGAAAAATTATCGAGCAGGTTGAAATCCTGGAATACGAACCCCAGGTGCTTCCGACGGAATTCGGACATTTCCCGGTCACGTATTTCCGAAAAACGTTTGCCGTCCAGAAACACATCGCCCTCGGTCGGCCGGTCTAACGAAGCGATTATGTTAAGAAGCGTCGTTTTTCCGCTTCCGGACGGGCCCATGATGGCCAGGAACTCACCCTCGCTGACTTCAAAGCTCACATGACTCAGCGCAACACACTGCTGTATCTTCAGCTTTGTATAATAGACTTTTTTAACGTTGCTGACCTTTAACAGATCCATAACAGTCCTCCAAAAACTTTGTGATGCGGTCATCATATAACGAAAAAAGTCCCGATTCCATGGCGGCGGCTTACGTTTTACAGCTGTAAACGAACATTTTTGTCACCACGCCGGTTGTGGCTTTCATTATCTGAAGCATGACCGGTTATCACAAAACATATTGCGCCGTTGCTTACTCGTCCAGCAAATAATGAAGCGTACGGCCAGGCTGTTCCAAGAACTGCTTAGTGACCCTGTAATGCTCGCATTCCTCATAGGCCACTTTCCGCAGACCATCCTCAGATATCTCATAGATCGTGGCTTTTGGATAGGCCAGCAATATTGGCGAATGTGTCGCGATAATAAACTGAGAGTTCTTTTTAGCCAGCCGTCTCATCTCCACCAACAGCGTCATCTGCCGGGATGGCGACAGCGCGGCTTCCGGCTCGTCCAGTATATACAGTCCGTTTCCTCTGAACCGGTTTTGGACAAGCGCCATAAAGCTCTCGCCATGAGACTGATCGTGCAACGATAATCCGCCATAACCGCCCAGATCCAGGCCCAGTTCGTCCACCTGCGTCGCCACATTATAGAAACTCTCCGTGCGCAGAAAAAATCCGTCCTTTTCATGGGCGGATTTCGACAAAGTCAGGTATTTATACAAGTCGGATGAAGTCTGCCTGGTGGAAAAATTGAAATTACGGGAGCCCCCCTCGGCGTTGAACCCGGCGCATATCGCCAAAGCCTCAATAATGGTCGACTTCCCCGTTCCATTCTCGCCGACAAAAAAAGTCACGTCGCTGGTAAAATCCAATTCTTTGAACTCAAGCAGCCACTTGACGGCAGGAAGGTCAATCAGGTAGGAATTTTCTTCAATTGGTTTAATTCTCATCTGCTTTATATACAGCCGATCCATCCGTCTTTCCTCATAATGAAACACCGCTTATTCGTCCGGCATTCGTTCTTTCACCTGAAAATATCCATATTCGTTTTCGGGAACGACAGCGACACCTTTGTTCCCATACCGACCTGCGATTCGACATCGATCTTCACGCTCAACGCTTCCGCCGCCTTCTTCGTCAGATACAGGCCGATGCCCGAGGCGCGATTGTCGATCCTGCCATTGTAGCCCGTATACCCCTTCGTGAAAATGCGCGGCAGATCTTCAGGCCTGATCCCAATGCCGCTGTCCTCGACGACAAGCGCGCTGCTCTTCATATAGATGCGGATGCCACCCGAAGGCGTATACTTAAGTGAATTGGATAGTATCTGCTCAAGGATAAAGCCTAGCCACCGCTTATCGCTCATCACCTCCAGATCGATGTCCGCAATGTCAACGGACAGCTTCTGATAGACAAACAATACGCTGAATTTTTTTACGCTTTCATGGACGATATCGCTTAAGCGGCAGCGCTCGATGACAAGGTCGGAAGAAATGTCGGCAAGTTTGATATACCTCAGTGCCAAATCGGCGTACCGCTCGATTTTGAAAAGCTCCTGGCGGATCACGCCCGCCGGTTCGTCGTCCATCTTTTGCAGCACCAGGCTAAGCGCCGCGATGGGTGTCTTAATCTGATGGACCCACAGCGTATAATATTCAAGCGAATCGTTCCGAGCGGCCTCCAGCCGTTTTTGGAGGACGTCATACGCATGTCCCAAATCTCCCAGCAGCCGGATATAATCGGCTTCCAGCGCGTTCATTGGTTCCGGCAGTTCGCGCGTCACATGATAGAGTTCTGCGGACAGCGCTTCAAGCCTGCGCCTTTGCCGCATATATCGCGTTCCGTCCGCCAGCATGATAATGAGTAAAAAGAAACTCGAAAGCAGGACCGTGTATCGCGCGTAAACCATATTCTGTCCAGCCAAACTGCTCACCGTTAAAACCAGTATCATCGTGACAACGTAGAATATGATCAGCGCCAGCCGATATCTCAGGTACGACAGCAGCTTAGTCATGAATGGCGTATCCTTTTCCCTTATGCGTTATAATGCAATCGGCAAGGCCTGCGTCCGCCAGCGTTTTTCTCAGTCTGTTCACGTTAACGGTCAGCGTGTTGTCGTCCACAAATTCGTCGCTGTCCCAAAGCGCCAGCATTAGCTGCTCCCGGCTGACCACGTCGCCCTTTTTTGCCAGAAGTTTCTGCAAAATGCGGGCTTCATTCCGGGTAAGTTCAGTACGCCTGCCGTCCCGAATGAGACACAGTCCCCCCACGTCCAGCACGACGCCGTTTATTGAAAGGAGCGTTTGCGCTTCGTAGTCGTAGGTACGGCGCAGCATCGCCTGTATCTTGGCAACCAGCACCTCCATGGATACCGGTTTGGCGATATAATCGTCCCCGCCCATATTCACCGCCATCACAATATCCATGTTGTCCGACCGGGACGATAGAAATATGACAGGAACTCTCGATTGCTTCCTAATCTCGCTGCACCAGTAATAGCCGTTAAAAAACGGCAGGGAAATGTCCATCAGCACCAGCTGCGGATCAGTCCTTTTAAAAATGCCAAGGATATCCGAAAAATTATCCGCGGCACAGGCATCAAACCCCCAGCGGGTCAAATTCCGTTTAATTTCGGACGCAATGACGGCATCGTCTTCGACGATCAATATCCTGTACATATCCGTTCCCTTGAAAGCAAAGTGGCTTTTTACTTAATAACCGAAATTAGTATACCACAGTCCATAGGCCATGGGAACTCATCCCAATTAACGGTATCAGGCTCGCAACCTTACCGACGATATCAAAAAAGCGCCTTTGGTCGACGCCTTTTTGATAATAGTCATTTTATGCGGTCCGCACTGTCCTTTCCTCTTTTCGAAAGGCCAAGACCGGAGATATCGTTGAATGCCAAAAGCTAAAAGCGTTGTATCCTCGGGACAAAACGGATCAATCTTCCGGTCCCTTCGGATGCCACTTTTCCGCCATCCCCCGATATTTTAAGGATTCCTCGTGATTTTCCAGCCGCTCCATGCACTCCGCCAGGCCGATGAGCGGGATATCACCGGCGCAATGCGCGTTCAGCTCACACTCCGCCCCGAAAGCGGCGGTATAATACCATGTGGCGGCCTCCTCATCATCTTCACAGCTTTGAAAATATCGCCCGAGCTCACAGCAGATCTCCGCGCTCGGTTCGCCCACGGCGTTTTTCAACGCCACTTTAAAAAGGCCGTAACTATCGCTTCGGATCGCGCAGCAGCGTGCGACGACGCACTGTGACTGCCGGATTCCATCGGCAGGAAAATCCTGCTCATGCAATGTCCGCTCAAAATAATCGTAAGCGTTTAAAAAATCCTCATCCTTTCCTGATAGAAAGAGTTCCTGTGCATACAGCCGGTGCAACCGTCCTGAAATTCTTTTGCCTGACTGTGTGTAACGCTGAAAAATACCAAAATCGCGATCCGCGTGCTGTTCCGCCGGCATATGAACGATGGTAATATCGCTGTCGAGCATATGCACCTGAGTATCGATGACCTCGTGTACCGGGTCCATCCATCTGAAGGTCCTCAGGCGCCGGAACAGCTTCGGCCGATACTCCACGTCAAAGTTGTATACCGATCCGAACTGCAGCTGATTGCTGTACTTCATCTGAACGATATCGATCTCCTCCGGAAGGGATTCCTTAAGCGCCATGATTTTGTCGCGGTTCTGCTCGTCGACAACTTCGTCCGCATCGGCGGAATAGATATAATCCATGGAGCATTTGGAAAACGCAAAATTCCGGGCCGCGGCAAAATCGCCGTTCATCTCAAATTCATAGACCAGCGGGGTTAGGCGACGCGCAACCTGTTTTGTGCCGTCCAGCGAACCCGTATCCACGATGACGATCTCGTCGGCAAATTCATTCAAGCTTTCCATGGCCCGTTCCAGATTTTTTTCCTCATTTTTTACAATCATACAAACGCTAATAGTCATATAATCACCCCCCTGTCTGCCATATTGAAACCGTCAAGCCGAGCCCCTGGTCTGTTGCCGTAAAAAAGAGGCGCTTAAAAACGCCTCTTTATCATTATTCCCTATGCCAGCCGGTCCGCGTAGTCCAGCCTTTCCCAAGGCAGGTCGAGATCAGGCCGCCCGAAATGCCCGTACGACGCAACTTGCGCGTAGATCGGCGCGCATAGCCCCAGCCGCTCGATGATCGCCGCCGGCCGCAGGTCAAACACTTCCATAATACGTTTGGCGAGTTTATCGTCTGCCGCCGCGCCGGTACCAAACGTATCCACATACACCGATACAGGCTGCGCCACACCGATGGCGTATGCCACCTCGATTTCGCAGCGCTCAGCCAGCCCCGCCGCCACCACGTTCTTGGCGATATGCCGCACCGCGTAGGCTGCGCTCCTGTCCACCTTAGACGGATCCTTACCGGAAAAAGCGCCGCCGCCGTGCCGCGCGTAGCCGCCGTAAGTATCCACAATGATCTTACGACCGGTTAAGCCGGAGTCTCCCGCCGGTCCGCCGATCACAAACCGGCCCGTCGGATTGACAAAATACTTGGTGTCTGCGTCCAGCAGTTCTGCCGGTATCACCGCTTTCACCACGTGCTCGATAATATCGTTGCGTATCTGTTCCTGTGTCACATCGTCCGCGTGTTGGGTTGATACCACCACGGTATCCACACGTACCGGAGTGTTGCCGTCATATTCCACCGTCACCTGAGACTTGCCGTCCGGCCGAAGGTACTGCAACGTTCCGTCTTTGCGCACCGCGGCCAGCTGCCTTGTCAGGCGGTGAGCCAGCGTAATGGGCAGCGGCATCATTTCCTCTGTCTCACGGCAGGCAAAGCCAAACATCATGCCTTGGTCGCCCGCGCCCTGGTCTTCCCTGTTCACGCCCATTGCAATATCCGACGATTGTTCGTTGATGCTGGTGATCACGCCGCACGTATCCGCATCAAAGCCAAATTTAGCGCGTGTGAACCCGATGTTGCGGATGGTGTCCCGCGCAACCTTCGGAATGTCCACATAGCAGTCAGTCGTGATTTCCCCCATCACCAGCACAAGGCCTGTGTTCACCGCTGTCTCACACGCCACGTGCGCGTGTTTGTCCTGCACAATAATCGCGTCCAGCACGCTGTCGCTGATCTGGTCGCAGATCTTGTCCGGGTGTCCTTCCGTCACCGACTCGGATGTAAATAGCCTTTTCAATTCTGTCACCTCTGCTTTTTTGTATTAAAAAACCCCGCTGTTTTTGCGAGGCTGGAATAATCCTTTTCAACCTCATCTATCGGGAATTGGCACCTTGACAGCTGTCCGGTTGCCGGGTTTCACAGGGCCCGTCCCTCCACCGCTCTTGATAAGGGGTTTTTCGAGTATCAGTATAGCATATCCATCATTTAAATGCAATTCCTTTGAATAATACACTTTTCATCTTATTATCAAGTCGCAAATCCCCAGATCATCCAAACCAGCGCGCCCGCAACACAATTTCCCAGAAAAATCAGCGGGAGAGCAATCTTCATTGGAATCTCGAAAAGGCCTGCAATCATCGACCCGGTCCAAACGCCCGTGGTTGGCAAAGGTATTGCCACAAATATAAACAGGAACCACGCTCTGTATTTCTCGATCTTCCCGCCCTTTCGCAGCAGCCGTGCGTGCTGCCAGTGGCCGAACCGTTTAAATATCTCCACTTTACTGTTCATCATCGCGTTCAGCACACGCCTGGTCAGCAAAATAATTCCCGGAGAAAACAGCATGGATCCGATAACCGCAATAATGAAACACTGAACCTGCGGAATCCCCCAGTAGAGCCCCATGGGGATTGCCCCTTTCAGCTCAATGACCGGCAAAGCCGACAGTCCCAATACCGCAAGGTAATTCCATATCGTCAGCAAGCAAATTTACCACCCTTTTTTAATATTGCTATTGTAAACTCAACCCCACTGCAAATACAAGCATGTCCCGATATAATTACGTATTCGTTCACAATTTAGGACAGCCGATCCCCTACGGGAGAAAACAAAAGGGCTGCTTGCGCATATCTGCGCAGACAACCCGGATGCGCATAACATGATGCCGGCAGCAGTCCGAAATGTCAGCCGGCGCTCGCTGTGGCCGCAGTACCCGGCGTTTCGCTAACAGCCGGCGCAGTCGCCGCCGTTTCGCTGGACGATGGCGCACCGGTTGGAGTCGCCTTAGGCAACGACGGCAGCATCAGCTTTACCACAGGCTGTTCAGTCGCTTCGGCATAGCCGTTATCCTTCACTTCAAAAACAAGACCGAAACGGATATAACTTCCATCCACCTTTTCATACGCCAAGCATTTAAAGTCATAGGTCTCACCCGCAAGTTCCGCTTTGGTCCCGTTATAGAAATAGCTCTTGGCTGTATCCAGATCCACCTCAGTCCCGTCCACCGGCGTCAGGTAAATGACCAGCAACGTATTGCCTTGCGCCGCTACTGTATCGCCGATCTGCGACATGAACGTCTGTTGATATTCAAAATTGCCGATAGCCGTCTCAATCGGCTCCGGAGAACTGCAGGCGCTCAGCGTCACGGCCATCAGCACCGCAAGCAATGCCGCCAGTATTCTGCTTGTTTTCATCATCCCGACCTTCCCTTTACCCCATAAATTATGCCATGGACAGGCACAATTATATATCAGTATATCTTATGGTGCAACAATTTTTACTATCATGAATTGTTATTTTCGCCCGTTTGTGCCATAATGCCTCACATGGAAGACCTTAAGGAGCAGGTAATACGCAAAGCCCGGGAGCTCGGGCTGACTGATATACGTTTCGCCAGCACGGAAGGGAGCCTGTCGTACGCGGGAGGAACCTTTGTATCTTTGCAGTCGTGTTTACCGGGAGCTCGCAGTCTGATCGTTCTTTTTGCCGCGTACCAACCGGGCGGACCCGCGCCGGAAGGCCGGATGCCGCTTTCCGCTTATTACACGGCGTCCAACTTTGCTTATCACGCCGGGCGCGCGCTCACGGAGTACCTGATAAGCCAGGGCGCCTCGGCCATCCATCTTCCATCGCTCCCGGCCAGGGCTGCTGCGCTGCGGACCGGCGGTTTCATCGGCGATAATGGTTTCTACTACCATCCAAGATTAGGCTCACTGGTTTGTATCCAAACGATCCTGACAGATGCGATGCTGCCGCCGGATGATGCGGAAGAGGGCCCCGGCTGCCGCCACTGCGGCGCATGTACGCGCGCCTGCCCATCGGGCGCGGCGGGGAATGCAGACCTCTGTCTGCGCCGCCATATGAACGGGCTGATTCCCGAGCCGCTGCGCGGCGGCGTTTACCAGTTGCTGGGCTGTGAGAAATGCCAGACCGCCTGCCCGCTCAATCATTTTGACTCGGGTGAGCCGGGTTCA
>Ga0183096_1002829_pt1 | contig 11401 bp, 9 predicted proteins | sample Biomet5_FD_127791 | JGI IMG/M metagenome (GOLD analysis project Ga0183096, IMG submission 127791) | Microbial communities from bioreactor (seeded with sewage sludge) at LBNL, California, USA - Biofuel metagenome 5 (version 2) (version 3) | ecosystem: Engineered > Bioreactor > Anaerobic >...
CAAAAATGTCCGGCTTCTGGAGAACGATAAGGCCGGCTCACGGGTCATTCTTTTCAACAGCAGCGGGAAAGTGATCGCTGCAAGCGACGGGAAAGGAGAGCACGTGGAAGATGTCTCGACCATTACCGGGATAAAAAAGGCGCTTGCCGGCGAGAAGGGATTTTCCATCGAACGGGTCGGCGGCAAAAAAACCCTCGTTGCTTTTGCCTGCACGCCCGGGTACGAGACCTACCGCGGGCTCGGCTGGGGCTGCGCAATCATGGTGCCGGCATAAATTGTCAGGATAACGATCAGCCCCTTTTTATGTACTCCCCCTGACAAAACGGGTGTGGCAGTGCCACCCGTTGAGCGCGAGGGGGCAGGGGGGCGGGTGTTCGCTATCCCCCTTTTTCATATTCCCGACGTAACAAATGCAACGCAGACCGACAACAGCAATTTATTGAGAATATATTCTCGTATTTTTACCTGTTTTATGCAGGGCAAACCCAAAAACGCATTTTTACCAAACCCACCGGCTTCCCGGTAAAAAAAAGAAAAAAGGTATAATTATTTCTTCGGGACCGGGTTGAACACGTTCTCGTAGATCATGTCGCTGTGGGTGTTTGCGAGACGGGCACGCTCTGCCCTCTCCTCGACAAATGCGTGGAGCGGCAGTTCCATGTCGCGTCCCGGCACGTGGCCGAACATCTTTTCGAGTTCAACCTGCTGGGCGTGCATGAAGAGCGCGTTCGGGATCTCTGCGGGGCAGAGTTCCTCGCACTGGCCGCAGTTCACACAGGAATCAGCGATGTGTGCGTAGCGGATGAGGTGGAACATGAAGTCCGGCGGGACTGCGCCGTTCTTCACGTAGACCGGGTTCTTTGTCGTGCAGTCGACACAGTAACAGATCGGGCAGGCGGAGATGCACGAGTAGCACTTGATGCAGCGGCTCGTCTCCTCCATGATCTTCTTTAAGCGGTCCTTGCCCTCGCCAAGACCTTCAAAGTCCTTTGCCCGGCACTTGTCGCCGAGCTTGAACATGGCGCCTTCGACCTTTCCGCGGATCTCTAAGCCCTTCGGGTTCGGTGCCTCGGTTGCAAGGATGCCTTTTTTCACTGCGCCGTCAATGAGGCTTGCGCCCTTCTCGGAGCAGACCTCGACAAAGGTTGCCTTTCCGGCCTTCGGGCCGATAACACCCCAGTTACCGCAGGCAAGATCTGCCTGGCGCGGGATCTTCATCTTGCAGCGCCGGCAGTTGGTCCGGCGGCCGTAGCCGTGCTCTTCGAGTTCGTCAACGGAGATGCCCTTGTGTCCGCCTTCGTACTCGATGATGAACTGGCCCTTGTCGATCTCTTCCTTGTGGACGTTGTCCGGGTCGACACCGTACTTGTCGGCAATCATCCTGCGGGCAAGGACCGGGCTGACCGACCCACCGCAGTTGACACCGATCATGTAGATGTTGTCGAGGTTGATCTGCTTGCGCTTCGCAAGTTCGTAGAACGCCATCGCATCGCAGCCCTTGACCGTGACACCGATCTTCATGTCCCGTGCGCCGTTGAAATACTTCTTGATGAGCTTGGGCAGGAGGACGGTACCGCAGTGGAGCGAACCGGCGGTCTTTGCGAGCTGGGCCGCGTCGGTCACAAGGGTCGGCTTTGCATCGTAGAGGTCTTTACCTTTGGAGATGACAAGGACCGCATCGACTGTCTTTGACTCAAGAGCGTACTTCCAGAGGGTAGTTACCGCACCACCGAGCTCGGCAGTCTTCTGGATCTCTGCATCGTTGGTCCACGCGTAGAGCATGTCGCCTTTCTTTGTCATGGTTAGTTCCCTCCTGACACTTTCTCAACCTTTGCAACGGCAGCGCCGTGCATTCCCGGCACCGCGATTACACCCTGCGTGATGTCGGTAGTTACCTCTGCCCGTACCTGCACGGATGCACCGGACTTTGCGGTGACTTTCACACTCGAACCGTCAGCGATGCCGAGCGCCTTTGCGTCGGCCTTGTTGATCACGCCGACCGGTTCGGGGAACTCGCGGAGGATCTCAGCGGTGTGCAGGGAGAGCGTGCCCATCGGCCACTGGCCCTCGACCGCGAACGGGAATTCGCCGCCGGCTGCTTCCGGAGACGTGTTCTCGACCGCGGCAAGGACACCCTTGCCGTCCTTTGTCGCAAACTTGTCGGCATAGAGGAACGCTGTCCCGAACTTGCCGCCGGCTGCCGGCCACTGGACTGCCTCGGGCCGTTCAAGCGCGGCATACGTGATGCCTGCGTATGCCGGGACGGTCTTTGTAATCTCGGTAAAGATCGCTTCTGCGTCCTTGAACGCGAAGTCCTTCTCGCTGCCCATGGCCTTTGCGAGCTCGCAGACGATCTGCCAGTCGGCCTTGCTACTCCCGACCGGTTCGACTGCCTTTCTTACTTTCTGGACACGGCGCTCGCTGTTGGTCTGGGTGCCGTCGCGCTCGGCAAATGCTGCCGAGGGAAGGACAACCGATGCCTTCTCTGCGGTCTCGGTCAGGAACAGGTCCTGGACAACCAAAAAGTCGAGTTTCCCGAGTGCTTCGGAAACGGATGCGCCGTACGCGGCGAGGTTCTCGCCCATGATGTACATTGCCTTGATCTTGCCGGCTGCTGCCGCTTCGATCATGGCGGGTACCGCAAGGCCGTTTGCCTGCGGGACACAGCCGACATCCATTGCGCCCTGTGCGTTTGCCTTTCCGCGCAGGAGGGTGACACCGGATCCTGCGACACCGGCATTGCCGGTGAGGAGCTGGAGGTTTGCACATGCCCGGACAAGGTCGCCGGAGACTGCTCCTGCCGAGGTGACGACTGCTGCCGGAGCGGCGGCCGTGTAGATCTCGGCTGCCTGCTTGACAACTGATTCGTCAATGCCGCAGGCTGCTGCGGTAGCGGAGGGGCTGCATGCTGCAACCGCTGCTTTGCACTTGTCAAAGCCGGCGGTTCTCTTTGCAATGAAGTCCTTGTTCTCTTTTCCGGCCGCGACAATGGCGTTTGCAAGGCCCATCATGAATGCGACTTCGGTGCCGGGGGTTGCCGGAACATAGAGGTCGGCGAGCTTTGCGGTTGCGCCTTTCTTTGCGTCAACGACAATGATCTTTGCGCCGTTCTTCTTTGCCCGGATCACGGCACGGCCGGCAAGCGGGTTCTCTTCGAGCGGGTTAGAGCCCACCACAAGGATTGCCTTTGCCTCGGCAAGATCGGCAATGGAGTTGGTCATTGCACCGATGCCGAATGCATCGGCAAGGCCCCTGACCGCGTCGGCATTACAGCGCCGGCCGCAGTAGTCGATGTTTGCGGTCTTGAGCACGTTTGCCGCGAAGTTCTTAAAGACAAAGTTGTCCTCGTTGCAGGTCCGTGCGGACGCAACGCAGCCGATCTCCTCGGGCTTGGCACTCTTGAGTTTCGCCGCGATCTCCTTGTATGCGTCTTCCCAGCTGGCCTCGACAAACTTCCCGTCTTTTTTGATGAGCGGGGTGGTAAGCCGGCCCGGGTGGTTGACAAATTCATAGGAACGGTTCCCGCGGATACAGACCTTCCCCTCGTTGACCGGGTTGCGGTGCCAGGGTGAGATCCCGGCAACCTTGCCATCCTTTACAACAAGGTTGATCCCGCATCCGGTCCCGCAGTAGGGACAGGTGCTTGGTACATACGTGAATTCCATATTCTTTCCTCGAACAAAAAAAGTCTGTTCTGGATATATTTAACCTTGATCAAAAGTAAAGAATTTTTGATGAATATTTGTGGGGCACCAATGTCCGGACCTGGACAAAACCCATGAGGGTTCTCTTCGGCATATCGTCGGAAAACCGTGGACTTATGAGAAAATGACCGCACGACAATCGTATTTCAGGCGCGCAGTGCCCCATTTTTGACGATTCCGGTTCTTTATCGGGTTTGCCATGGTTGCATATATGCGTATCGCGGTGCCGGAAAAACCCGATTAATTCCGTATACTTACCGGACATTCCTCAGGCCAGCAGCGCATTAATTACCCGGGACTGTCCATACATCCACGGACAAAAAGGACACGGCCTGTAATGGCCGGTCCGGCCGGACACAATATATCATACCCATCAATCCACCGATAATGAAGTCACCCCGCATACCCCCGATGCTTGCAAGTATTGTACAGAGCGGCCTTGCTGCCGTTGACGGTTCACGGTTCTGCGAGCTTGGCGCATGCCCGGCCTGCGGCGGGCCGGTCTCGGGCTACGATACAAAACAGAGGATCTTTGCCGTCATCCGCGATGGTGAAGAGGAGCGGCCGGTCCGGGTCACGGTCAAACGGTTTGCCTGCCGGGCCTGCGGCAGGATCTCCAATGCGGACGAGCCGTTCTACCCGGGGACACGGATCGGTTCCCCGGTGATCGATCTCTGCCTCACGCTTGCAAAAACGATGCCGGCAAACCGGACCGCAGCATACCTCGACGCAATGGGAGTTGTCGTGAACCGGAGCAGCTGCCGGCTCTACATCAAGGACCATTCCCGCCCGGTGCCGGCAAACGACCTCTTTGGGATTGGCGTGCCGCTCTCGGTTGTCTCACTCTCTTCCCTTGCAGTCCGGGCCGGCGAGGGGACTCCCATCGAAGGGGCAGAAGTTCTCGCGGCCTGTGGTTTCCCATCCGCAGACCGGGCAGCGCTTTACCGGGCGCCGGGAAAAGAACGGGACGAGCGGGAAGAACAAAAAGAGAAAGAAGAACGGCACGTGCAGGTACCAGAGCACAGCCGTAACGGCAATTGATCCCGCGAGCAGGCAGGCGCTCAGTTTCCACGGGTCCGTACTGCCACCTCGCGGACCGCATACGCGGGCAGGGCATCGGCCGCCGGTCCGAGTTCTGTGGTGAGATCCGTCCCGCCGCACTCTTTTGCAAAGATTGCGGCACCGATCCCGGCAACGATAACCGATGAAGCACCGCTCTCTTCTTTTACCCGGGCCACGGCGTCCCGGATCATCGTGCGCTGCCGGTCCCAGAACGCGGAGGCAACTGCAAGCGCTCCCGATTCCCCGATCTCGGAGAGATCGGCGCAGACCACCCGGGCAAGCCGGCGCAACGATGCTTCGCAGGTCTTCTCCTTTCCGTCCGGTGCATCGCAGGTGTACTGTTCCGGTGCGATGTGGCCGAGCACAAGGTGAGCGTCGGCGCTCGCTGCGAAATATTCGGTACTGACTGGTGTCGGTACGCTATGAACGTCCACAGACGACACCAGCGTTGCAACCGGTGTCCGGAGCATGCCGGTATAGACCAGGTATCCTTTCTGGAGCCGGAGAAGATCGGTAAGATCGAGAAGCGAAGAGAACCGGTTGAGCGGGATGATGTCCGCGGTCGTGCTCCCGATATCGAGCACAACGGCATCCGGGTATTTTGATCTCAGGTAATCCGCGGACGCAAGCCAGTTTGCCGCGGCAAGAGCCGGCACCGGGCCGTCATGGAACTTCGCATCGGTGCCGTAAAACCGGGCCCGGGGAAATGCTTTTTTCACGGCAGCAGTAATGAACGCGATGCCTTCCTGTTTATTGGAAAAACAGTCCGCAAGCTCGCCGCTCATCACGACCGCGGCCTCGTCCCCGCTGCCGGCATACCGGCCGAGCAGTTCTGACAGGGGGGCTCCGCTCCAGAGCGGGCAGTAATGAATATGGACGCCGGATTTATCCACCACCTTGAGGTTTGCGCCCCCGACATCGATCCCGATCATACCGGTGTAACCTTCCCGAACCGGTCGAACCGGACTTTCCCGTGGAAGTGAACTTCTTCTGGTGCGACACCTTCAGATGTGCTGACAATGAGCTGCGCGATCTCTTCGTCCATGCAGGCCGCGATCCCGACAATGCTTGTTGTAATTCTCGGGTTGACATCGAGAACATAGACTTTGTCTGCCACAATCACATCAATGCCGCAATATCCCTGGCAGCCGAGCACAGTAGCGGCCTTCTTTGCAGTCTCTATAATCTCCTGTTCGCGAGCCGGATGCATAGGTGCCTCGCCGCCGAGGTATGTGAACGTGCCGTCATCGTTTGCCACAACATCCTGCCGGTTGATCGCGAGCACGACCGGCGGGTTGCCGGAGAAGTACAGACAGGCCTCGCCCACTACCCGGTTCACAAGAAGGCTGACCGAGTAGAGTTCGCCTTCGAGATAGCCTTGCGCGAGTTCGTCCTTTTTGGGAGCATCCGTTGTCAGCCGCACACCCTGTGCATCGCAACCGGTGACCGGTTTTACGATATGCTTCCCACCGGCAGGGGCCGGTGGCGGGACGGGGACTCCATGGGCGCGGAGGATCTTTTCGGTCGAACGCTTGTTTGCACAGACCGCTACGTTCATGCTGCCGCAGCCGAGTGTGTGGCAGTGCTGTTCGATCGGCAGGGAAAACCTGGAGAGCAGGGCGTCGGGTGCAATCACAAGGCCCATGTCGCATGTCGAAGCAAGCCGGACAAGTTCCTCATAAAAATCCCCGGGGCCCGGGAGAACGACTTCGTAACCGCATGCAGTAAAACTTTTCGTAAGTACATCGAGCATCGCCCTGCCCTCGGGCGCAAGCGCCGGATCGCGGGCAGCGGTATACTCGGCAAGCAGGACTTTCATTGCAGGGACAGTATTTGCCTGCACGATAACATTACCCTATCTTTTGGCACCCGGCCGGATAGGTGAGGTATTTACTGGAGAGCACGAAACGTATACCTGTTCTATGAAACCCGCGATCATGCTCACGAACGATGACGGCGTAAATTCCCTAGGCATATGGGCTGCCTACGAAGCCCTCTCACCGATAGCGGACGTGACCGTGGTCGCTCCGGCAACCCAGCAGAGCGCGGTCGGGCGCTCGATCTCGATCTTCGAACCGATCCGGGCAAACCGGATTAAGATCAACGGCGTCCATGCGTGGGCAGTCGCAGGCAAACCCACCGATGCAGTAATCATCGGGCTCTATGCACTCAAACTCGCACCAACGCTTGTCGTAAGCGGGATCAATATCGGGGAGAACCTTTCGTACGAATCGATCATGACTTCAGGCACGATGGGTGCGGCGCTCGAAGCCTCTAACCAGGGGACAAAGGGGATCGCGTTCTCGCTCCAGGTTGCGGACCAGGGCGACAAATTCGACGACCCGGGCCAGTCGGCGCAAAGTTTTGACGAGGCAAAGAAGGTAGTGCGCGATGTCGTGACCCGGGTCCTGAAAAACGGGTTCTGCCCGCATGCGGACGTGATCAATGTAAACATTCCCTCGGAAGTCCGCGGAGGGTACGAGGTTACAAAGCTCGCCCGTAAGCTCTTCCACACCGGGGTCGAAAAGCGGCTCGATCCCCGGGGCCGGCCTTACTTCTGGATCAACGGCCCGCTCCTTGACGATGCAGAGGAGGGAACCGATGTGCACGCGGTTCGGAAAGGAAATATTTCGGTTACTCCGATCACTCTTGATTGTACCGCGTACGAAGCGGAAGAGGAGATAAAGAGGGTTTTTGTGGAGTAATACATACTCGGATTATTTTTGATTGTCTTTTTTATTGGATTGTCCTGTCAAGGGATTGTTCTCGATCGGGATTACCTGCTGCATTCTCTAAAAAGCGATGGCTCCCGCCGCCCCCGACGGGGCGCCCCCGCGGCGGGCAATTACCTAAAATAAGCCGACAGATAATCCCCTGGGCAGAGGGGCCCGGCAAGAAGCCCAAACAACCCGCGAAGAGAGGTGGAAAAACTGCAGTACGGGGATATCATAAATCCGGTAATCTGCCCCGCCGTGCCCCGCGAGGGGCCCTGAGGCGGGGAGGCATCGCATTTCTCATTTACGCGGTTCTGTTTCAGGATTATTCATCCTGCAAATCATAGTAAAATGCATTATACCGGAAAGTTTCAGTTCCCCACACCACGTTTAATTATCCCAACACCGAATCCTTTCATTAAGTATGGCAGGCACAGCTGACACAATTGCCGCCGCAAAAAGGGCAGCAGGATACCGGGCGGCGGAGATGGTGGAAGACGGTATGGTAATTGGCCTTGGGACCGGCTCCACGGTTTTTTACGCAATCGAAGCGCTCTCGGAAAAGATACGGGAAGGGCTCTCGGTATCCGGTGTCCCGACCTCGTACCAGACCGCAATAAGGGCACGGGAGAACGGTGTCCCTTTAACAACTCTCGATGACAACCCGGTCCTCGATCTTGCAATCGATGGGGCGGACCAGATCGATCCGCAGCACCGGATGATCAAAGGTCGGGGCGCTGCGCTCACCCGGGAAAAGTGCGTTGCCTCCGCGGCCTTCCAGTTTATCGTAGTTGCGGACGAGGCAAAGATGGTCCCAAAGCTTGGCGGTGTCGTCCCGGTCGAAACCCTCCCCTTTGCGACAACAAATGCCATGGCCCAGCTCCGCGGGCTCGGTTGCCGGCCGTTCATCCGCGAGGCCGTAAAAAAGGATGGCCCGGTCATCACCGACAACGGGAACTTTATCGTGGACTGCCAGTTCGAGGAGATCGCTAATCCCGGGGAACTCGAAGCTGCAATAGCAGTGATTCCGGGCGTTGTTGAAAGCGGACTCTTTACCAGGCTCGTGGGAAATACGACAATAATTGTCGGTTCGGAAAAAAAGTGTTCGGTCCTTACATCAGCTGATGTAGTCCCGTAACTTCTGGATCATGGCGAGCTGGTTGGTCGCCTCTTTCTTCTTCTCTTTTTCGATGCTGTCCATGATCTCGGTGATGGGCTTTGCCAGTTCGTAGATTTTTACCGGGCGGCCCTTGCTCTCGGCCTTGCTCTCGCGGCTCGAGATCCAGCCCTGATCCATCAGGTACCGCATCGCGATGCTTACCTCAGGCTGGCGCAGATCGGTTCCGCGTTCGATAGCCCGTGATGTTGCCTCAGGGATATTTGCCAGAAATACCAGTACCTTTGCCACATTCTTTTTTGTACCGATCTCAATGAGGAGGTTTGCAAATTCTTCCTCTTTCTCGGTAAAATACATTACATTTTCTGTTCTCATGCAACACATCCACAATATTTTTTCCAGATTTTCTTTACTAATTATCTTTATCAGGATATTTATGGGTGATTATTGACGAGCAATAACCTATTATTTTATATATCATGATCCATCACCCGATAGAAAATATAATTGTCATTTTAGATTGATTTAAATTAAAGGATGAGACTGAGTTCCCGTCTCGCCAGTGAGGATACCGGGAAAAAAGAGAATTACATCAGGCCGAGGCTGCGCAGGTCCGAGAGAATTTTGATAACGGCCTTCTTTGCGTCATCGGGCTCTTTGCCGCCGGTAATGATCAGCTTTCCCGACCCAAAGAGGAGGACAACGACCTTGGGGTTCTCCAGCCGGTACACAAGGCCCGGAAACTGTTCGGGCTCGTACTCGATACGCTCGAGGTTAAATCCCACGGCGATCTTGTTGAGGTTGATCGCAGTTGCAAGATCCGCAGAGGTCACGATGTTCTGGATCTTGTAGGTCAGTTTCTTCGGGATGTCTATATCGAAACTCCTGAGCTGGTTGCCAAGGATGTTTAAGCCCTTGGAGAGACTGTCAACGCTCTTTGCCCCGGTCAGGACGACTTTTCCCGAACCAAAGACGAGCGCTGCAATCTTCGGGTTCTGCATCCGCAACACCACGCCGGGGAACCGTTTCTTGTTGTATTCCGCATCCTTGATCCTTGAGGCAAGCGCCGGGAGGTCGAGGTAGTCCGTCACCTTCGCGGAGGCCACAATGTTTTCTATCTTGAGCGAATCCTCTGGATTGACTTTCATGGTAGTTGTCACCCGTATCAGGATACTTTTAACGCCGTTTCTTCGGGAAGTGCCTTCCCCATTCATCCCATTATATAAAGCATATAAAGAAAGGGAATCACGATATAAAAATCCATCGGGTTAAGACTCCGGGAGACGTCAAGAAGTTCTCCTTACCCTGTCGTGCCGGCCGCAGGGATTTGCCGGGCAGGGGAGATCCGTTTTTTTAGGCACGGACATACTGAGTTTATCCATACCGATCAGCAGTGCTTTATCGGAATTAAAAAAAAATGCAAGAAAATTGAGACCGCACGCATTTACTCATCGAGCGTGGAAATATCGCCCGGGTCCATCCCCATCTCTTTTGCCTTGAGAATCCGCCGCACGATCTTTCCGCTCCGGGTCTTGGGAAGGTTGTCGACAAATTCGATCTCGGATGGCATGGCAATCGGCCCGAGCGTGATCCGCACATGGTAGATCAGTTCGTTTTTCAGTTTCTCGCTCGGGGTATGGCCTACGCGGAGCGTGACAAATGCCTTGATCGTGTTGCCTTTCATCGGATCGGGCTTCCCGATCACGGCAGCCTCGGCGACTGCCTGGTGGGATACGAGCGCACTCTCGACCTCTGCAGTCCCGATATTGTGGCCCGAGACGATGATGAGGTCGTCCGATCTCCCGATCACCATGATATAGCCGTCCTCGTCCCGGATTGCAAGGTCGCCCACCTGGTAACAGCCGGGGATAGACTCCCAGTACTTCCGGTACCGCTCGTCGTTGTTCCAGATCGTCCGCATCATGGCGGGCCAGGGCTGGCGTATTGCGAGAAATCCCCGCTTCCCCGGCTCTACGCTCTTTCCGTTCTCGTCCACGACATCGGCAACGACACCGGGGATAGCCTTGCCGACATAGCCCGGCCGCATCGGTTCGCCAAGTACCGTGGTGATCATGTGCATGCCGGTCTCGGTCTGGAACCAGGTATCCACGATCGGACATTTGTCCCGGCCGATCACATGGTAGAACCACTCGAACGCCTCCGGGTTGAGCGGTTCGCCGACCGAGGCGAGCACACGCAGGGAATTTAAGTTGTATTTATCCGGCCACTCGCGGCCGAGCTTCATGAACATCCGGATCGCGGTAGGAGCGGTGTACATGATATTGACACCGTACTCTTCGACATATTTCCACCAGATCCCGGGGTCCGGGTAATCGGGCGTACTCTCGGTAAGGAGAATGGTCGCGCCTGCTGCAAGAGGGCCGTAGACAACGTAGGAGTGGCCGGTGATCCAGCCGGGATCGGCAGTGCACCAGTACACATCGTGCTCCTTGACATCGAAGATATATTTTGTCGTGTAATAGGCGCCGACCATATAGCCACCGCAGGTATGGACAATTCCCTTCGGTGCGCCGGTCGTCCCGCTCGTGTACAGAATAAAGAGCGGGTCTTCTGCATCCATCACTTCCGCCGGGCAGTTCTCGTCCGTATCCGCCATTACCTCGTAGAAATCGAGTTCCATCTCGCTGTGGAGCTCGACCGGCGTGCGCTGTTCCCGACGCAGGATAATGAGGTGCTCAACGGTCGGTGCGTTGATGATCGCTTCCTGGATGACATGCATGAGCGGGATTGCCTTGCCCCGCCGGCTTGCCATATCCGCCGTAAAAACGAACTTCGCGCCGGAC
>Ga0183096_1002416_pt1 | contig 11367 bp, 12 predicted proteins | sample Biomet5_FD_127791 | JGI IMG/M metagenome (GOLD analysis project Ga0183096, IMG submission 127791) | Microbial communities from bioreactor (seeded with sewage sludge) at LBNL, California, USA - Biofuel metagenome 5 (version 2) (version 3) | ecosystem: Engineered > Bioreactor > Anaerobic >...
TCGTTGTTGGTGTTATGGATTTCGAGGGCGTTTAAAATACTCGGCAGTTTGCCCTCAGGGAACTCGACGTCAAGGACGGCGCCGATGACCTGCACGATTTTTCCAGTATTGCCGCTTGCCGCGCTCATTGTAGGTTGCCCCCTTGGTTATCCCTTGAGTGCTTCGGAACCGCCGACGATATCCATCAGTTCCGTGGTAATGGCCGCCTGACGGGCCTTGTTGTAGACGAGGGTCAGGGAATTCACGAGATCGTCGCAATTGCGGGTGGCATTGTCCATGGCCCGCATCCGCGCAGCGTGCTCGCTGGCCGAGGTGTCCAGCAGCCCGCGATAGATCTGGACATTGACGAACCGGGGCAAAAGCTCGGCAAGAAGCCCCTCCACCGATGGTTCGTAGATATATTCGGCCTTGGCACCGACCGGCTCCTTTTCCCCGACCGTATCGGCGGGAGACAAGGGCAGGACGGGCAGCAGGGTGGCCTCCTGCCGGGCCAGAGTGATGAACTTGCCGAAGGCCATGGTCACTTCGTCGTAGGCGCCGCCGATGTAGCCGCCGATGATCTCGCCGCCGATGCGGGAGGCCAGAGTGAAGTCGAAGGTGCCCATTTCGTTCACATAGGAGGCCACGATTTCGTAGCCCAGGTGGCGAAAGCCATCGCGGGCCTTGCGGCCGACGCACAGGACCTTGACGGTCTTGCCCTCGGCGGTCTTGGCCCGGGCCACTTTCTGGGCCGCGTGGATGATGTTGTGGTTAAACGCGCCGCAAAGGCCCCGATCCGAGGTGATGACGAGCAACAGGACCGTTTTCACCTCTTCCCGGGCCTCCAGGAGCGGATGCACCGACGGATCGGCGCCCTTGGCCAGTTCCCCGAGCATCTCGTAGAACTTGTCGGCATAGGGGCGAAACCGCTCGATGCGCGCCTGGGCATTGCGCAGCTTGGCCGAGGCCACCATGTTCATGGCCTTGGTGATCTGCTTGGTCTTTTTGACCGCGGAGATCTTGTTCTTGACGTCTTTGAGCGCAGGCATGGCTCCCCCTTTGACCTGGCGTGGCGTTCTAAACGGCCGGCCGACGTGCCGCGCGTTGCGACCGGACCCGGCGGTTTATCCTGAAAACCATCATGCAGTTTCCCGGTGAACGCGGCCGCTAGGCCTTGAAGCCCTTCTTGAACTCATCGATGGCCGCGCCGAGTTTGGCGGTCAGGCCGTCGTCAAGCTTCGCCTTTTCCCGAATTTCCGCCAGGATGTCGCTCTTGGCATTCCGGAAGTATTCCAGGAGGCCGTCCTCGAATTTCCCCACGGCTTCGACCGGCACGGCATCCATATAGCCACGGGTGCCGGCAAAAAGGGATATCACCTGCTCCTCGACGGGCATGGGCCGGTACTGGGGCTGCTTGAGCAGTTCCACCATGCGCATGCCGCGATTGAGCTTCAGCTGGGTGCCCTTGTCCAGGTCGGAACCGAACTGGGCGAAGGCAGCCAATTCGCGGTACTGGGCCAAGTCCAGGCGCAAGGTGCCGGCCACCTGCTTCATCGCCTTGACCTGGGCGGCGCCGCCCACGCGGGAGACCGACAAGCCGACGTTGATGGCCGGCCGGACACCGGCGTTAAACAGGTTCGGCTCCAGGTAGACCTGGCCATCGGTGATGGAGATGACGTTGGTCGGGATGTAGGCCGACACGTCGCCCGCCTGGGTTTCGATGATGGGGAGCGCCGTCAGCGACCCGGCTCCCAGCTTGTCGGACAGCTTGGCGGCCCGTTCGAGCAGGCGGGAGTGCAGGTAGAAGACGTCGCCGGGGAAGGCCTCACGTCCGGGGGGACGGCGGAGCAGCAGGGACATCTGGCGGTAGGCCACGGCCTGCTTGGACAAATCGTCGTAGATAATCAGCGCGTGGCGCCCGCCGTCGCGGTGATACTCGGCCATGGTGCAGCCGGAGTAGGCGGCGATGTATTGCAGGGAAGCCGGCTCGGAGGCGGTCGCCGAAATGATGGTGGTGTAGTCCATGGCGCCGTAGCGACGCAGGGTCTCGGCCACCAGGGCCACGGTGGACTTCTTCTGGCCGATGGCCACGTAGAAGCAGAACACGCCCTGCCCCTTCTGGGCCAGGATGGCGTCCAGGCAGACGGCGGTCTTGCCGGTCTGGCGGTCGCCGATGATGAGTTCGCGCTGGCCGCGACCGATGGGGGTCATGGCGTCGATGGCCTTAAGCCCCGTGTACATGGGCTGATGGACGGATTTCCGCGCGATGATGCCCGGGGCCTTGATCTCGACGTTCCGGGTTTCGGTGGCCTCGATGGGGCCCAGTCCGTCGATGGGGTTGCCCAGGGGATCGATGACGCGCCCGGCCACGGCGTCGCCGACCGGCACCGAGAAGATCTTGCCGGTGCGCTTTACCGGATCGCCTTCCTTGATGTGGGTGTCCTCGCCCAGCAAGGCCACGCCCACATTGTCTTCTTCGAGGTTCAGCACCAGACCCATGACCCCGCCGGGGAACTCCAGAAGCTCCATGGCCATGGCGTTCTGCACGCCATAGACGCGGGCGATCTGGTCGCCGACGGACAGCACCGTACCAGTCTCGCTCATTTCCACGCGGGACTCGTAGTTTTGGATCTGCCGTTCGATGATCTGGCTGATCTCTTCCGCTTTGATTTGCATGGCCCTACTCACCCCTCTTGATTTGTTCCTTAAGTATTGCAAGCTGGGCGCGAAGACTCGCGTCCAACACCTTGTCGCCGATCTTGAGGAGCACGCCACCGAGGAGGGCGGGATCAACGACAAAGGACAGTTCCATTGTCTTGCCGGACTGGTGTTCGAGTGTGGTCTTGATCTGATCCTGCCGCGTCTCGGAGAGGACATAGGCGGTCGCGAGCTGCCCGCGCAGGACCCCGTTCGCCTCGTCGAGGAGGGTGCGGTAGAAGACGGCGACATCGACCACGAAGGAAGCCCGGCCTTTCTCGATCAGCAGCGACAGGAAGTTGCCGACCATGGGCGTCAGGGACAGCTTGCCCACCAGCCCCGCCAGCACGGACCGCTTCGCCTCTTCGGCGATAACGGGGCTGGCAAAGACCCGAAGCAGATCCGGGGAGGCCACAAGGATGGCGGCAAAAGCCTCCAGATCCGCACCGTATTGCGCCGGCGCATTCCCGCCGGCCTTGGCGGCCAGCGCGAAAAGCGCCTTGGCGTAGCGGCGTGCGACGATTTTACCGGTCAATTGAACACCACCTTTGTTAAGTATGTATCCAAGAGCTGCTCCTGATCCTGGGCGGTCAGTTTCTGCTGCAGCATGGTCCGGGCGGCCTCAACCACGGCATCGGCCAGTTCGGCCCGGATCTTCCCCACGGCGGCCCTGGCCTCGGACTCGCCGGTGGCCACGGCCTGCTCGCGGATCTGGACGGCCTTGGCCTCGGCGGCGGCAATGATGGAATCGCGCATGGCCTCGCCCTGACGGCGGTATTCCTCTTCGATGCGGGCCTTCTCGGCGGCCAGATTGGCGATCGAGGCCTCAATGTCGGCCAGCCGTTTGGCGGCGTCGGCCTTGCGGCTGTCGAGATCGGCCATCTGGTTCTCGATCTGGGTCACGCGACCGCGAAAAATCCCGACGATCTTCTTGCCGCCGAGCTTGGCGATCACGGCGAAAACCAGCAGGAAATTGATCGTGCGGTAGAGGAAATCCATCCAGTTGAGCCCATGCTCGGAGGCTTCGGCATCGCCGGCGGCCCAGGCCATGGTGACCAGGCCGAGAACCAGGACGATGGCGGCAATCAGGTGGAACCTTTTCAATTGACCCTCCCTTTCCTTGAGGAATCCACGCCCCAAAAAGGGCCCCCGTGTGGAGTCCTGAAATGCTTCTCCGCAGGCCGTTAGGCCGCGCCGGCAAGGACCTTGGCCATGGCCTTGGACGCCAGATCCGCCACGTCGGTCTCAAGCGCCTTCCGGGCGGCGGCGGACTGGGAAGCGATCGTCGTCCGGGCCGTCTGCACCCGCTTGGCCGCATCGTCGGCGGCGGTATCAAGCAGGGTCTTTTCCTGGGCCACGGCCTCGGCCTTCACGGCCAGCCGGGCGGCCAAGGCCTGCTGCCGGGCCGCGTCCAGGGCTTTTTCGTAATCGGCGAGCTTGGTGGTGGCGGTGCCCGTGAACTGGTCGATGGCGCCCACCTGGGTGGCCACGAATTCGGCCCGCTTTTTGAGCATGCGCCGGATCGGCCTGATGAGCACAACGTTGAGGAGAATCAGGATGAGCAAAAAATTGACGAATTGAACGAAAAATGTGGCGTTGAGATCAATCATCGGCGCGCTCCCGAGGTTGTGAAAACGAGTGCAAGACAGCTCGCGGCTGTAGCCGATTTCAGCCTTTCTGTCCAGCCCTTTGTAAAAAAAAGCACAAAGCCCTCCAGCCGGCAGACCGCGCCGGATCTGGCTCGAACAAAATTACGACGATTCCCCTTCCGCCTCGGCCGGGAGCATGGCCGGCGACGGCACGGAGACCGTCACCCCTTGGTCCATGGACACCTCGCCGTCGATACGGCCGCCTTCCTCCACCACCAGGGCCGGAGCGCGCACCGTTCCCATCACCCGTCCCGAGGCATGGACCACGACCTTGGCGGAGGCCGTCACCTCGGCCGTCACCAAGCCATCGCACTGGAGTTGCCCGAGAACGAGCGTCCCCGCCACCCGGGCTCCCCGGCCCACGACCAGGACGCCCGAGGACTCGACATCCCCCTCGAACTCTCCGTCGATGCGCACCACGCCCTCAAAGGTCAGCCGGCCGTGAAAACACGTGCCAGCCCCCAAAAAGGCGTTGATGTCATGCTTGCCCATGTCGTCTCCGCTGGCCGGCGTGAGACTGCCCTCGTCCGGTCGCACCCGCTGTTTCCATCAGCCCTCCTTGAACATGAAGCGCCGCATGGAGACATTGACCACGATGCCGACGAGGGTAAAATTCACAATGGTGGCGCTCCCCCCGTAACTGATAAAGGGCAGGGGGATACCAACAACCGGCATGATGCCGAGCACCATACCCATATTGATGAGGATTTGCCAGAAAAAATAGAAGAAAACCCCGGCCGCCAGGTAGCTGCCGAACCGGTCCTTGGCGTTCTTGGCCGTGACGTAGAACTGCAGTAAAAACAGGCAGAAAAGCGTCAATAAAATGATGGTGCCCACAAAACCCCACTCTTCGGCAAACACGGCCACTGCAAAATCCGTGTGTTTTTCCGGGAGGTAGCGCAACTGGCTTTGGGTGCCCTCCAGAAAACCCTTGCCCCACATCTGGCCGGAGCCGATGGCGATCTGGGACTGGATGATGTGGTAGCCGGCGCCGAGCGGATCGCGCTCGGGATCGAACAGGGTGAGGATGCGCCCCTTCTGATAGGGCTTGAGGAAAAACCAGCCGCAAGGGGCCAGGATGGGCACGGCCAAAAGCAGGGTCTTGAACACCGGCGCGGCCAGCCCCCGGTACAAGATCAGGCCGCACACCAAAAGCAGGACGTTCAAGCCCGTGCCCAGGTCCGGCTCGACAATGATGAGGCCGATCACGGGCAAGGTCACGGCCAAAATGCCGGCCAGATCGAGCCAGCCCAGGCTCTCCGAGCGTTTGGACAGAATTTTCGCGGCCAAAAGCAGCATGGCGATCTTGGCCAGTTCGCTGGGCTGGAAGGAATAGCCGGCCACCGGCAGCCAGCGCTTGGCCCCGGACACGGTCCGACCGGCCACCAGCACCAGCAGCAACAGCACCAGGGTCACCACCATAAGCGGCCAGGCCACCTCGGCCAGATGCTTGTAGTCGAACAGCACCATGGCCAGCATGCAGCACAGGCCGGCCAGCCCCCAAATGAACTGTTTGCTGTAAAAAGGCTGCATGGACACTTCGTCGCCCATGCGGAACCCGCTGGCCGAATAAAGGTTCAGGACCCCGACCCCGAACAGCAGGGCGGCCAGGGCCAACAGCGGCCAGTTGATGCAGAAGATGAGGCGGCGATCGAACGGCATGCAGACAGGCTCCCTTGGAGTTGCGGCTAATCGCCGATTTCGCCGGCCCCGCCGGCATCCCCGGCATCGCCGGCCGCTCCGGCGTCGGGCGTCGGCTCTCCGCCCTCCGTGCCGGCCGGAGCGACGGGACGCGGCACCCGGCTCGGCGCCGGGCCGAAAAGGTAGTCATAGATCTTGCGCTCAATGGGACCGCAGATTTCGCCGCCATGCCCGCCGCCATGCTCCACGATGCACACCACGGCGTAGAGCTTGCCGTCCTTCTGGCCCCAGCTGGCCATCCAGGCATGATCGCGCTGTTCGTAGGGCATGGACTTGCCCTTGACCCGCACGTCGGGGTTGATGAGCTTGACCACCTGCGCCGTGCCGGTCTTGGCCCCGATGATCGCGTCGGAGCGGTAGACCGATTTGCCCGTGCCGCGTTCCACCGTGGCCACCATGGAATCCACGATGAACTGGCGGTCCGCGTCCTTTAAGGGCAAGGTCCCGTCCACCTGGGGCGGGTCGGTCTCCACCAGCTCCGGTTTCATGAGCTTGCCGCCGTTGACCAGGGCCGAAAGATACCGGGCCACCTGCAGGGGCGAGGTCAGGACGTAGCCCTGGCCGATGGAGGCGATGACCGTCTCGCCCCGGGACCAGGCCGCGCCGAAGCGCTTGCGCTTCCACTCCTTGGAGGGGATCAGGCCGGCCTTTTCATGGGGCAGGTCGATGCCGGTGCGGGCACCGAAGCCGCTGGCCAGGGCATAGTCGTGGAGCCGGTCGACGCCCATCCGGTCGCCCAGCTTGTAGAAAAAGACGTCGCAGGAATGGACCAACGCTCCCCGCAGGTCCAGGGAGCCGAATCCCGATTTCTTCCAGTCATGGAATTCCCGGTTGCCGACCCGGTACGAGGGCGGACAGCTCACCACGTCGCCGTAGTGGATAAATCCCTCGGACAGGCCGGCGGCGGCCATCAAGAGCTTAAAGACCGACCCGGGCGGATAGACGCCCTGGGTGACCCGGTTCTGAATGGGGTGGCGCGGATCGTCGCGCAGCTCCCGCCACTTGTCCGCCGGCACCCCCAGCACGAACAGATTGTTGTCGAAACTCGGTTCGCTGACCATGGCCAGGATCTTTCCCGTTTCCGGCTCCATGACCACGATGGCGCCGGCCTGGTCCCCAAGAAGGTCCGAACACTCGCGCTGCAGGTTGACATCGATGGCCAGGGTGACGTCGGCTCCGGCCTTGGGCGGTTCCAGGATCACTTCGTTATGCTGGCGGCCAAAAGCGTCCACCTCGACCTGCTTGCGCCCCTTGCTGCCGCGCAACAGCGTTTCCAGGGAATACTCCACGCCCTGTTTGCCCACGGAATCGCCCAGGGACAGCTGGGGATTCTTCTCCAACTCGTCCTCGTTGGCTTCGGCCACATAGCCCAGCACATGGGCCATGAGCGGCCCCAGCGGATAAAACCGCTTCTGGCGGATGACGATTTCCAGCCCCGGATACAGCACGGAGTTGGCCTCGATGCGGGTCAGGGCCTCGAAGGAAAGATCCGTAATCAAAATCAGCGGTTCGAACGGTTTGACACGTTTTTTGCCGCGCCGGAAGGTCTCGGCCAGGGCGGTCCGGTCCACGCCGGTCCATTCCGCCACCTTGTCCAGGGTGGCGTCCACGTTCTCGCAATCCTCGCGGACCAGCCCCAGGGCGAAGCTCGGCTCGCTGATGGCCAGCGGCGTGCCCTTCTTGTCCAGGATGCGTCCCCGGGCCGAGTTGATGAGCACCTGCCGCAGCTGATTGTCCCGGGCCATTTCGGCGAACTTGGCCCCTTTGTGCACCTGGAGGAACCACAGGCGCAGGGTAAACAGGCAAAAGATCGCCAGCACCAGGACCTGCAGCAGGATAAGCCCGGAGCGGGGGGCGTGTTGTTGCGGGGTTTCGCTTTCAAGCCGCATGGTTGTTTACCGGCAGATGCTGATGGATCAGGTAGATAAGGCCCCATTCGATGGGAAAGATCAACGTCTGCAAAACACTTTCCATCATCAACCGCTGCAGGGGGATGGTCCAATCCTGGAGAACGACCATGACATTGATGAGGAGAAAATGCATCGTGCCCAGACACAGACCCAGGATGAACATAAAGAGGAAGTTGCGGGCTTCAAACAGCCAGTGCCCGAAGAAATACAGACCGGCCAACACGCCGTACCATAACAGTCCCGTCCCGAAGGCCAAGCTGCCCGTGCCTTCCTGAATGAAAAGCCAGATCAGTCCCAGCCACACCGGGACCGTCCATTTCTCTTCCTGCATGGCCAGGATAAAACCCGGCGCCAAAAAGTCCACCCCCGGGAGCACACTTTGCAACCAGGTCCCGCTGATGGTGAACACGACCCAGAAAACGATGGAAGACGGCCTCATCGGGGAGCGGTCCGGATACTTTTCCGATGTCTTTTCACGTCCGTCCCCTCCGGCACATCCTGGTGCGGGCCGGCGGGCGCACCGGGGCCGATACCGGCGGCCGGCGACGCGGGATGCGCGGTGGTCGCGGCCGGGGCGGGGGCCGGGGCGGGGGCCGGAGCAGGGGCCGGGGAAACGCCCGATGGCGCCGGCTGGCCGGTCTTTGCATGGCCCTTGGCCGGCTTGACGATCGGTCCGACCGCAGCCGGCCCGGCGGCATCCGCGGCCGGAGCGGCGCCGGCGGCCGCGTTCTGGGAGGCGGCCGCCGGCCCCCGGAACAGCAGGGCCACTTCCTCCAGCTGCCTGGGCGCGAAAAGCGGCGCGGCGTCAATCACCTGGAAAAGCGACGAGCCCGAGCGGCCGATCTTGGTCACCTTGGCCACGGGCAGCCCTTTGGGAAAAATGTCCGCCAACCCCGAGGTCACCAGGATTTCCCCTTCCTCCACCGGCGCGCCCTGGGGAACGTATTGCATGGTCAAATCGTGGTCGGGCCCCAGCCCCTTGAGAATGCCCTGGGTGCGATTGGTCTGGGACACCACCGGAATATGGCTGTTGGAATCGGTGACGAGAAGCACCGTGGCGGCGTTGGGGGACAGCCGGAGCACCCGGCCGACCACCCCGGCGGGGACGACCACCGGCGTATTGATGTTCACGCCGCTGGCGCTGCCCTTGTCGATAAGCAGGGTTTCCAGGGCGGCGTTCGGCCCCAGGCGCTGGGAAACAACCCGAGCCCCCTGGCGTGTCCACTCCTGGGGGGGCGATATGGACAACAGCCGGCGCAGGCGTTCCACTTCCGTGGCATCTTCCCGCAGGTTCGAAAGCTCCACCTTGGCGGCGTCGAGCTCCTGCCGCAGCAGGTCGTTTTCCTGCCGGATGCCGACGAAATACAGATAGCGGTTCAGAAACGACGTCGCCTGCACATGGACCCACTTCCCCGGCGCCAGCATCCACCTGGCGAATTCCAGCCCGGTATGGCTCGCCAGCGTATCGACGTAGCCTGTCCGGATATTCCAGGTAAAAAGGCCCAGATAAAGAAACAAGCCGATGAGCAGGCCGATCGCGATCCGCTGGGGCAAGAGTTTAATCTATCGTGACCTCCTTCAGCACGTCCAGGTTGTCCAGGGCCCGACCGGAGCCGAGAACAACCGTTGAAAGAGGGTCCTCAACCACGGTGATGGGGAGTGACGTTTCCTCGCGCAAAAGCTGGTCCAGCCCGCGCAAAAGCGCCCCGCCGCCGGTCAGCACGATGCCCCGGTCCACGATGTCGGCCGCCAATTCGGGCGGCGTCTGCTCCAAGGCGATCCGCACCGCCTGCACGATGCTTTCCACCTGCTCGGCAATGGATTTCTGCACTTCCTCGGCGGTGATGGTGATGTTCTGCGGGATGCCCGTGACCAGATCCCGCCCCTTGACCTCCATCTCGCCCTGACTGGTGGAGTGGTGGGCCGACCCCACCTGGATCTTGATCTGCTCGGCCGTGGATTCACCGATCAGCATGTTGTACTTGCGCTTGACGTACTGCATGATGGCTTCGTCCATCTTGTCGCCGCCCACGCGCACGGACTTGGAATAGACCACGCCGGACAGGGAGATGACCGCCACTTCGGTGGTGCCTCCGCCGATGTCCACCACCATGTTGGAGGTGGGCTCGGTGATGGGCAGGTTGGCCCCGATGGCGGCGGCCATGGGCTCCTCGATGAGGTAGACCTCGCGGGCGCCGGCGCTCTGGGCCGACTCCTTGACGGCGCGCTTTTCCACCTGGGTGATGCCGGTCGGCACGCAGATGATGATGCGCGGACGCACCAGCCGCCGGGAATTATGCACCTTGGAAATAAAATGACGCAACATGGCCTCGGTGACCTCGAAGTCGGCAATGACGCCGTCCTTCATGGGCCGGATGGCCACGATGTTACCCGGGGTGCGACCGAGCATGCGCTTGGCCTCAAGGCCCACGGAAAGCACCTTGTTGCCCCCCCTGGGGTCCTTTTTCACCGCCACCACCGACGGTTCGGACAGGACGATGCCCTTGCCCTTGACGAACACCAGGGTGTTGGCCGTTCCCAGATCGATGGCCAGATCGTTGGAGAACAGCCCTAAAATCCTATCCAAAATCCTGGACATACCGCCTCGCTTGCCGCAAATTCGGCCCTCGTGATCTCGCAAACGCGTTGTGTTTGCCGATTCGCCCCGTGTTGTCAACGTTTGATTTTCCGGGCCTGTTCACCATGATCCCGCGATATAATACGCTTTCCCGGGCCTTCCGGGCAGTCTATGGCCGTCGGGCCAAGAAAATTCCTCTGGATGCCGGGGGCGCCTGTCCCAACCGCGACGGGACGATTTCCCGAGGCGGTTGTCTCTTTTGCAATGCCGTGGGATCAGGAACGGGTTTGCACCATAAAGGGTTCGGCCTCCGGGCGCAATGGGAGTCGCTCACGCCGCCGGCCCGAGGGCGCGGCGAGGCCCTGGTCGCCTACCTCCAATCCTTTTCCAACACCTACGGCCCGACCGCCCGCCTGGCCGCCCTGCTCGGGGAGTTGGCCGCCCTGCCCGACCTGGCCGGGCTGTGCCTCGGCACGCGGCCCGACTGCCTGGAGGCGGAAAAACTCGCGCTTTTGGCCGCCTTTCCCGGCCCGCCCGTCCGGCTGGAGCTGGGCCTGCAATCGGCCAACGACGCGACGCTCGCCCGCATCAACCGCGGTCACGACGCCGCCTGTTTCGCCCGGGCCGTCCGCGAAGCCGCCGCGCACGGGATCGGCGTCACCGCCCACGTCATGGCCGGGCTGCCCGGCGAGACGATCGCCGATTTCCTGGCCACGATCGATGTTCTCAACACCCTGCCCGTGACCGGCGTCAAATTCCATAACACCCTGGTCGTGGCCGGCGCGGCCCTGGAATCGCTCTACCGGTCCGGGAGCTATGCGCCCATCACCCGGCCGGACTATATCGACGCCGT
>Ga0183096_1002838_pt1 | contig 11358 bp, 7 predicted proteins | sample Biomet5_FD_127791 | JGI IMG/M metagenome (GOLD analysis project Ga0183096, IMG submission 127791) | Microbial communities from bioreactor (seeded with sewage sludge) at LBNL, California, USA - Biofuel metagenome 5 (version 2) (version 3) | ecosystem: Engineered > Bioreactor > Anaerobic >...
ACTTCCAGATTGTCCTTGCAGGAAAAGTCGGCATAGTTGACCTTGATGCATTCGGCGAACGAGCCTGGTTTCACCTTGCTTCCAAGCCTGGTCCAGTTGAGCGGCTTGAACTCGTCGGCGAACCCGTCCCATGAATCAGATTCGATACGGGGCAGCCAGCCATCGGCGAACGCCTTCTTCAAGGCGAGACCGGGAGCGAGCTTGTCCGGCACGTCAAACGCCGAGACTTCCCGGATGAAGGCGAGCAACTGCCCTTTCGCTTCTGCAATCCTCTTTCCGCACCATCCATCGGCCCGCTCCTCGAAATCCTCCGGGATCGGATCGGGGAGATGGTACTCCTCCACAGCCAAGCGGGAGAGGATATCCAGCAAGGTGTCGGCAGGATAGAGGGAAGAAAGGATCCTTGCCCCCTCATCCCCCTCGACATTCCACAGCATCTTCCGAGCGACACTGCGAGCCATCGTACCCGCTTTCGTCACGTCGATGGAAAAGTCAGCAGGGAAACCATAGCGGAGACAATCGGAGCGGAGCACATTGGAACAGAAACTGTCCAGCGTGCTGATGGTCGCCAGGGGAAAATGATCCTTCAGTTGCACCTCCAGAAACCGGTGGGTCTCCTCATCCAAATCGGTGGCGGAAGAAAGACGGGAAAGCAAGGAACCGATCCTGCCCTCCATCTCCCGTGCGGCCTTCTGGGTGAAGGTCAGCGCAAGAATCTTATCGCAGTCAATGCCGGAAAGCATCAAACGGAGAAACCGATAGGAAAGCACCGTCGTCTTTCCTGATCCGGCACCTGCTCCCACGACCACATTCCCGTCAGCCTTGACGGCAGGCATCTGCTCTCCGTCAAGCCGCACATTCTCGTGTTCCAACAATTCTTCTATCGTGTTCATATGGTTGAATACCTTCTCCTGCAAACCGAACGATAGGCGCAATTGGCACAATTGTCCGAATCGTCCGTCGTCTCATAGATGCCGCTCTCAAAGTGCTCGGCAAACGCTTCCATCACTTTCGCGAACGTCTTGTCTCCCGTCGCCATCATGGATGGGTTGTACTCAGACCAGATGATGACATACTTCCCTGTCTTGACACTGTAATAACCAGCCGTCATGACATTGCCGAAGAGATAGCGGTAGACGGGGAGCTGGATGGTGGAAAATTCCGTGTCCGAACTCTTCATGGGCGCTTCCCCCTTCTTGTAATCGACCAAGGCGAGCGTACCGTCGTCAAGCGTGAGGATGCGGTCGACCTTCCCTTCCACCGTGAATGATTGACGGAATCCAATCCATGTCCGCTCTTCCCCTTTCTCAAACAGGACGGAGTGGAGATGATCGAAGCAGTCCGCCTCCTCCTCAAGAATCTTCGTGCATTGCTCCTGATAGGTATGGATCAACCAGACCCGCACAAACGGGTTGGGGCCGGAAGGCCCGAACTTCTCATTGACGCTCTCGGTGAACAGCCTCTCCAGTTGTTCCCTGTACCTGTCAATCTCCGCACTGTCGAAGGGTTTGTCCTGAAACTGCCTGAAGAACCTCTCATAAGTCCGGTGCAGCACACTGCCGATGGTCTTGTGGTCAATGATGTCAACGGAGTAGTTCGTCTCCTTTGCTCCAAGGAAGTATCTGCATGCATAGGCGAACGGGCACTTCTTGAACAGATCCAGCAAGGTCGGCGAAAGGTTTTTCTCCTTCTGCTTGTCGACAAGCGCCCGAGGCCAAGGATGACCTCCTTTGGAGTACTGTTCCACGCCATTTCTATCCAAACAATGACCTTTTGCGCTCATATACGAATCACTTTGAGCATTGTTTGCCTTTCCCGGAACATCGCCTTTTGCCCAAAGGGTCTGCTCCATCACATAAGGATCATCCGATGTTTCCCCTTTCCGGACATCACTGAAGAACGCAGGAGCAAGGTATTCCCCCTGATAGTCGCTTTTGTGGTAGGAAAGCACCACGCCCTTTTCCCCCAATGTCTCCAGCGTAGCCTTCGTCAGGTCCTCCTCTTCCCTGAGTTTCTCACTGACCGCCTCTCCAAGACAGCTGAACGGCTTGTCGATGCTCTGCGTCGCACCCCAGTCGAGGGAAAGGATGAAATGATGCGGGACGGAGATGGCGGCGCTGTCCGTCCATCGGTACAGGTTGATGCCTTTCTCTCCGGCATGCTGGGGCACATACGGCTTGTCCTTCAGATAGGACAGGAAAAGGGAAAGGAATCCGCCATCAGCATTCACCACCCCTGCTTCCTTCATCTCCCCGGCGAGACTCTCCATGCTGTTCACACAGAAACGGGCGAGATCTTCACCTTTGGTCCCGTTCCACTGCGTCGGAAGAAAGTATTGATCCTCGAATCCATGGAACGCCACAAGGAAATCCCCGAAACTTTTCTTTTCATTGAGGGAGATGACGAACTGTTTGAACCTGAGGTACCAATCATGGAGATGCTTCTCATTTTTCCGTCGAAGCTGGATATCCCAGAGGTCCTCCCCATGGAGGGACCCCTGGTCGATGGCAAGGTCGACGGCATGACTGAGCAAATCAAGATGGTCTTTCTGCTCCTTTTCGTTCCAAGGTATGCCGTTCTCAAGGAGAAACTGCTCCATCGTCTGAAATGAGAACTCCTCCTGGTAGAGATCGCGGAGTTGCTGGAAGAACCTTCCTGCGGCATAATCGAGCGGATGCTGGGAAAGGCGGACGACAAGCGGCACGTCATACAGCTTCGCTTCATCGGCGATGCGGGAAGCCATCGTCTCTTCCCGTGCCGTCGAGATGACGATGTCCCTGCAGGGCACCCCTTCTTCCAGAAGCCGGTGGATCTCCCGGAGCGTCTCCTTGATCTCCGTCACATGGTTGGAATACTCCAAGAGCAAGGGTTTCTCTTCCGGCTCCTCGACGGGTACAGGGATGACCCAGGAAGGAGAGCCAAGTTTCTTGTAAAAGCGGGAGAATCCAAGGATGGAGTCGCAGAAAAGCACCCTGTAGGTCCCGTGGCCGGGAGGTATCACCGGTTCAAGGTAATCAGGCTCGACGATGGAATGGGAGGAGAGGAACTCTCCGTATGCGACAGAAAGAGTTCGGTAATCCTGCTGCATTCCAGGATCCAATGTGGAAAACGCCTCGCTTTGTTCCAGAGGTTTCAACTGAGGCAGGATGGTGGAAAGGTAGCGGATGATGCTCCCCTCTGATTCCTCATGAGAACCATGAAGGAAATAGGGAAGGGACAGCCCTTCCTTCACCGAGGCGGAGAGGAACAACTGCCGGATTGTCGGTGTGGCGAGCACGGCGGTCTCACTGTCGGGAATGAACAGTTTGCGGAATGTATCGAACGAGATGGCATGGTCGGAGAATGCGGCGCCCTTGCTGCCGGATAGCGCATAGAGCGAGAGATAGCTTCGCGCCGACACCTCGCTTGGAAAGACACAGATGTCTCCACTGTCCATCGCATGAAACACATAACGTTGTTTTTGGGTCATCATGTAACCAATTATACCATGAAGCGTCCCGATAACAGAGACAAAACCGCATCATTTCTCAAAAAACAACTTTTTCAGAAACAGGTTGTCAAAAAACCCGAAGTACCACCATTTCTCCGTCACAACACATCGTTCAAATGAGAAATATCAACCATATACCTTTGTCCGTCTTGCAGTTGTCTGGCATGAAGGAACATGACCAGATACCAAGGGAGATAGGTCACATTGTCCTTTCGCCTCAGATTATCCTTGCAGAGCACATAAGCGTTGCCAAAGTCCCATTCCTTGACATTCAGGATGTTGTCGAGAGCCTTATGCTTTTCATAGTCACTGCCGGATTTGACCTCGATCAAATCCGTTTCCATACCGTTTTGCACAACAAAATCAACCTCTCCATGTTTTTGGGAATCGTAATAGTAGAGCTTGAAGCCTCCCGCCTTGAGTTGCTGGGCCATCACATTTTCAAGGATGCTGCCCCTGTTGATCGCAAGATTGCCACGCAACAGATCAAGTTGAATATTGTCCATACAAGCGGCGCACAACAAACCCGTGTCATTCATGAAGAGCTTGAACAGGCTGTGTTTCTCATTGAGGGACAGTGGCGGCCGGTGGTCGTCCACATTATAACAAGGCAATGCCACACCTGCGTCGTCGAGCCATTTGAAACTGTTGTCGTAGCGGTTGAGACGCGCGTTCTTATCCAAGGTGTTGATGTAAAAACGCCGTTTCTTATCATTGAGTTGGGCGGGAATACTGTCAAATATGGCCTTGATCCTTATCTTGTCATTGCCTTCGGCATACTGAGCGATATCCAGCCGATACAATGCGAGAATGTCCTGTTGGTTCTCGATGACCCTTCCGATATCGTGAGTGTCCACATAACACTGAACAACCTGAGGCATTCCCCCGATGACGATGTAACTGTAAAACAGTCTGTTCATTGTGGTGTGCACAGATTCCGTTACAGGAGTCTTGTCGTCAAAACATTTCTGAAGGTAGGCAATCGTTGACTGCTGTACGCCGTTTGCCCAAAGGAATTCCTCAAAGTCCATCGGGTACATGCGGTATATCTCTTCGAAACCGACCGGATATGATTTGACTTCATTGGATTGCACACCAAGCAGGGAGCCCGACTCGATGTAATCGAAGCGTCCATCCTCCACAAGAAATTTGATGGCGGTACGCACGGCCGGACATTTCTGCACCTCGTCAAAAAACACCAGCGTCTTTCCAGGCACCATAGGATGACGGAGATAGGCGGTCAAGTTTGTGAGTATCGTGTTTGCGTCAAGGTCTCCTGCAAATATCTCAGAGGCCTTGCCATCGGCTATGAAGTTTATCTCAACGAAGTTCTCATAGTTCTCGTGTCCAAACGAGCGTATCAATGTCGTCTTGCCTATCTGACGCGCCCCAATGATGCAAAGCGCTTTCTTCTTGTCCTGAACCTTCCACTCTTTCAGCTTGGCGTAAGCTTTTCTTCTCAGCATACGGCAACCTCTCTCGTCGTGGTTTATGGCTGTAGTGTACCATAATTTCTAAATTTTCAAAGCTTTTTGTCACATAATATTTGATTATTTCCTTCAGTTTGTCACAAAATATGTCACATAATTTTCACAAGCCGTATTGTCATGTACTCCCGGGAAGGAAGGGAAATGGAGAACTTCCCCTTGTGGATTCCCCTCTCCTCGATGGTCATGTTCCATGTGTCGATCACTTCCACGGAGAAAGACGAGGTGTCGTCAAGATGAAAATCGCTCTGATTCGGGCGGCTTCATCTCATTCCTGATGGGGAACCGGGCGGAAACAGGTTGCTGACGCCCTCTTTCGGACCATCAGACATGCCCTTGAGCACGCAACGAACCAGTTATAGAGCATCATTGTCTTTCCATCATCTTACCCGCATGCTTCCAGACAAGACAAGCAGGCGATATTGGGATACACTTTTTCCCATGTTCATCTATCTTGGCTGTTCCGTCTGCATCTATCTCTTCTGGCGTTGTCTCGGAATCTGGTGCATCCGTCTCTTCTCCATTTTGCCTCTTTCCGAACCCTACCACACCTATCTCACCGCCATCTCCCCAAGCTTCGCCATGGCCCTCGGCGTCAGCGTGCTCTCGCGGCTGTTCCTGAAGAAGAAACCTTTGGAACTGATACGAAGCGAGGGGAACCCCAAAGCGAAGCCATTCCTCGTTGCTTTCCTCTCCTATTTTCTCGTCGTCGCATTCTGCCAATGGGGCAAGACGTTGTTCCATCCCGCTTCCGTCATTGCGCTCCACCCAGGAATAGGGGAATACCTTCTCATGGCGCTTCTTGTCCTGCCGTGCAACATCATCCAGTGCGGGGCGGAAGAGTTCATGATGAGGATCATCCCGAGCAGGACAGCGAAGAACATCTGGGTGAGTTCCGCCATCTGCACCGCCTGCTTCCTGCTTCCCCACCTTGGCAACACGGAAGTGACCTCCGGGGACACCCTCTTCGTCCTGCTCTACTATGCGCTCTTCGGCTTCTTCGGCACGCTGGTCAGCCTCAAGGCTGGAGGCTTCGAGTATGCCCTCGGCATCCATATGGCGAACAACCTCTTCATCTCCCTTGTCTGCAACTATGAGTCGTCGGCGCTCCAGAGCTCCCCGCTCTTCGAGACCATCGGGAAGACAGGCACCCGGGAGGACGTCATCGTCCTTGCCATAGGACTTGCGGTGTCAGGATATCTGGCCATTTCCAGAAAGCAATCCGGTGTACCCGAAACACCCCTGTAAGGGACAAATCCTTCACGGCGAACAATAAAAGCGTCAGAAAGGAAGGTTCTGTCCATTTTTTGTACGGAAAAATACTCTTTTTTTTTCTTCGTCAGTGCTGAAACAATGGTAAAATGGAGACATGTTTTTTTAAGGAGGGGTGCTTTGAATCTTAAAAAACGTCTCGACGACATCGCCGGTTACGGATTCATCAGCCCATGGCTCATCGGTTTCCTTCTGTTCTCCCTGCTCCCGATGCTGATGTCTCTCTTCTATTCGTTCTGTGATTACGACATACTGGGGTCTCCCGTCTTCTCGGGGCTCACCAATTTCAAGAAGATGGCCCATGACGAGAACTTCTGGCAATCGATGAAAGTCACCTTCTTCTATGCGTTCGTATCGGTGCCGCTCCGGCTTCTCTTCGCCTTCTTCGTCGCCCTCCTGTTCAACAAAGGCAGCAGGGTCATCAGGATCTATCAGGCGATTTACTACATTCCGTCGCTTGTCGGCGGTTCCATCGCCATCGCCGTCACGTGGCGCAGGCTCTTCATGGCCGACGGCGCATTCAACGCATTCCTTGGAATCTTCGGCATCAACAGCACCATCTCATGGATTGGCAGGCCTTCCACAGCCATCTGGACATTGATTGTCCTTGCCGTCTGGCAGTTTGGCTCCTCCATGCTGATATTCCTTGCCGGTCTCCGGCAGATTCCGAAGGTCTACTATGAGGCGGCCCAGATCGACGGCGCCGGAAAATGGCAACAGTTCCTCCATGTCACCCTTCCGCAGATCACCTCCGTCATCTTCTTCAACATGATCATGCAGCTGATCAACGGTTTCACCGTCTTCACCCAGGCGTTCGTCGTCTCGGGCGGAACGGGAGACCCGCTCAACTCCACGCTCGTCTATGCGCTCTATCTCTACCAGCAAGCGTTCAAGTACTATGACATGGGATATTCCAGCGCCATGGCATGGGTGCTCGTCATCATCATCGGAATCTTCACCGGCATCCTCTTCAAGACCTCCGACAAATGGGTCTTCTACGAATCCAAAGGAGGCAAATAATGGACGACCACACCAAACGGATGGCAAAGAAAATCACCGGACGCATATGCTTCCATGCCTTCGTCATTATCCTCGGATTCTTCATGATGTATCCCGTCCTCTGGATGGTCTTCAGCTCATTCAAGGACAACCATGCGATCTTCAACACGCTGAACCTGATCCCCAAGGAATGGCATTTTGACAACTATGTCCGTGGCTGGGCGTTCAACCACTCCATCACCTTCGGCACCTTCTTCAAGAACTCCTTCTACTACACCATCCTCAGCTCCATCGGAGCGGTGCTCGCCTCCGCGCTCGTCGCCTACGGCTTCAGCAGGATTCCGTTCAAGGGAAGAGGATTCTGGTACGCCATGATGTTCGTCACCATGATGCTGCCTTATCAGGTGGTCATGGTCCCACAGTTCATCCTCTTCCAGAAGATGGGCTGGGTGAACACCTTCAAGCCTCTGATCATCCCGCAGTTCGCAGGTCTCCCCTTCTTCATCTTCCTGATGGCACAGTTCATCAGGCAGATCCCGTATGAGCTCGATGACTCGGCGAAGATCGATGGCTGCAACCGATGGATGGTCTTCTGGAAGATTCTGTTCCCGTTGATCAAACCGGCGGTCATCACCAGCACGATCTTCAGTTTCTATTGGCGTTGGGACGACTTCCTCGGCCCGCTGCTCTATCTGAACAACCCAAAGATGTACACCGTATCGCTCGCGCTCCGCATGTTCAGCGATCCTCAGACCTCAACCGACTGGGGAGCCATTTTCGCCATGGGCACGCTGAGCCTCGTTCCGGTGATCCTCATCTTCCTGTTCTTCCAGAAATATATTGTGGAAGGACTCGTCACCACAGGCATGAAGGACTGACATGAAAGAAAACGACGACGCACGCATTCTTCTCGCGACCACGTTCATGGGGAACAACCCTCCCCATCCCTATACGTACCACCCTTACTGGACGGAAGGCATCACAAGAGGCAAGGATTACCGCTACCATGCGGATCTTGGGAAGTTTTTCCCTTCCGCCCCCGCCATCTCCGTCTGCTATCTCTGGGGCCAGTATGAGACGGAAGCACCTGTCACGCTTCAGGCGACCTTGATCCCCGAAAGTCCTGTCCAGGTCTTCGTCAACGGCAATCAGGTAGGGGAGACCACCGTCCAGGCGGAACGATTTTCCAGTCCCGTCACCGTCATGCTTCCCATGAAGAAAGGGAAGAACGACATCGTGCTTGCCATAGAGCATACGGCGCACGGTTTCGGCTGTGCGTTCGGCACCTGGGTCGGCAAGCTCGATTACTGGTTCTCCCTGCCGCTCAAATGGAAGGAAGAAGGTCTTGCCGTCTCCCATCCGGTGGAAAAGAAGCTCACGGAGATCTCCCCCGCTTCTCTCAGGACGTTGGAATGGCTCTTGCCTCCTGCATCCGATGAGGACACAAAAGAGGTTTTCTCCCGTCTCTATCCCGATGCGAAGGAAGGGAGTGTCGCCTTGGCGACGACATCCCTCTCCGTCGGCAGGGAAACGACCCTGAAATCTGAAAGCGATGCGATCCTCGTCCTCGATGGGAAGAAAGTCACTTCTCCAGCAACGCTTCGTGTAGGTTGCCACAGCCTCTCCATCATCGCCATAAAAGGGAAAGGTTCCTGGGGATTCAATCTCCACGGGCACTACAAAGCGAGCAATCCGATGCTTGCGGAAGGATCACCATTCGATTTCTGTTATGCGGGGCCGTTCGAGACCGTCAGGCAAGCGGAGACACGGACGGCAGAACCGATGAAACCGTTCATGACGGAAGAAGGACTCTCCTACTGGAAATTGGACAGGAAAGGGAGTTGGGTCAGGATGTACAACGAGAATCCGCTGTTCGGGCACTGGAGCTACCCTCTAGGGGTCACCCTTTACGGCCTTTGCCTCACCGAACGGTCGATGAGGGTGTCCGCCCCTCGCTTTGCGAAGAGAATCCATGACTACCTCAACGCCTATCTCGCCCTCACCATCTCCACCTATCCCTATGCGCTCTGGGACAAGCAGAAGTTTGGCGGAGCGACCGCCGTCCATCATCTGATGACAAGTCTGGACAGTCTCGATGACTGCGGCTCTTTCTGCTCGACCTTGCTGGAGATCGCGAAGGACCATGAGATCCCGCCGTACGACGCACTCGTCAAAGCGGCGGCGAGACATATCCTGCACGGACAGGCCCGCCTCTCTGACGGGACATTCTTCAGGAAGAAGCAGATGCACTCGTTCCACAACGGGACCATGTGGGCGGACGACCTTTATATGTCAGTGCCGTTCCTGACACGCTACGCCTCGTATGCCCATGACAAGAAGGCATTGGAGGATGCGGGACGCCAGTTCATCGGTTTCAAAAAACGGCTGTACATGCCCGAAGAACAGATATTCTCCCATGTGTACGACTTCAATCGTGGGTTCCAGACGGGAATCCCTTGGGGACGTGGAAACGGCTGGGTGCTCTTCAGCATGAGTGAGTTGCTCACCGTCCTGCCAAAGAAAGATCCATCCTACAGGAAGGTGCTGGAGCTGTTTCAGAGCATGGCGGAAGGCGTCTCCAAATTGCAGGACGAGCAAGGTTCTTGGCACCAGGTGCTCACCATGGGCGATTCCTACAGCGAAGCGAGTTGCACGGCGATGTTCACCGCATCCTGTGTCCGGGGACTGAGGAATGGATGGATCACAGGGGACATCTACAAGAGCGAGGCATTGAAAGGCGCCGCGGCCCTCAGGAGGAAGTTCATCGACAGCGAAGGCCATCTCCACGGAGTGTGCCGTGGATCGGAGTTCTCCCTCTCCCCTTATTACTATGCGGAGCGTCTGCTTCCGCGCCTGGATGACCCCCATGGCATCGGGATTGTCCTGATCGCGCTCAACGAGGCGGACAATCTCTGAGGAATTGGCGACAAACGGTTTCTCCGCCAGGAAAACCGTAGGAAGTTTTTCAAGGATTGCGATGCACAATGATCTGCATCAGAAGAAGGAGTTTGTATGAAGAGATTTCTATTGGTTCTGTGTGTTGCGCTTGCGGCCATGAGCATGGTGTTCGCGCAGGGGCAGTCCGAGACGACTGCGAAAACAAGTGGAGCGAGTGAGATGCGGCTTGCCTGGTGGGGCAACCCGACAAGGGATGAGCGGACGTTGAAAGCCGTCAGCATGTATCAGGAGAAGAATCCGAACGTCAAGATTGAGACCGAGACGACCGGTTGGTCCGGCTACTGGGACAAGATGAACACCCAGGCCGCGGCAGGTTCCCTTCCTGACTTGATGCAGCACGACTACGCATATATGTTGCAGTGGGTGCAGCGGAACCAGCTGCTGCCGCTGGACGACTATGTGAAGAGCGGCGTGCTCGACCTGTCCGATGTCAATGAGGCGTTCCTCACTTCCGGAAAGGTCAATGGCAAGCTGTATGGCGTCAACCTCGGCTCCAACGCCGTCTGTCTCTGCTACGACCCCGCCGTTTTGAAGCAGGCCGGCATCGAGAAGTTCGACGACACGACATGGACATGGGACGACTTCGAGAAGATGGCCATCCAGATTTATCAGAAGACCGGCGTGAAGACGATGCCGTTCTTCGTGACTGACCCGAAAGTGGGTTTCGACAACATGATCAGGCAGAGCGGAGCCTCCACCTATGCGAAAGACGGACATGGGCTTGGCTTCACCGACACTGCGATCCTGAAGGAATACTTCCAGATTCAGCTCAGGCTGATGGAAGCAGGAGCCCTGGTCGATCCTGAAGTCGCGTTCGTCAATGCGACGCAGAATGAGACCGAGTTCGCAAAGGGCCACAGCTGGGTCGAGTACATCTGGTCCAACCAGTATGTCGCCACCCAGGCCGGAGCCAACAGGCCGCTTGAGCTTGCGCTTCTTCCACTGATCAAGAATCCGGTGAAGAAAGGCACGTTCCTCAAAGCGTCCATGTTCTTCGCCATCCCCGCTTCCGCAAAGAATCCTGAGGAAGCCGCGAAGTTCATCAGCTACGTGACCAACGACATTGCGGTCAACGATGTCCTGCTTGGCGAGCGAGGCGTTCCTGTAGCCACAAAGGTCAGGGAGCACATGGCCGGTGTCGTCAATGACATC
>Ga0183096_1002839_pt1 | contig 11356 bp, 7 predicted proteins | sample Biomet5_FD_127791 | JGI IMG/M metagenome (GOLD analysis project Ga0183096, IMG submission 127791) | Microbial communities from bioreactor (seeded with sewage sludge) at LBNL, California, USA - Biofuel metagenome 5 (version 2) (version 3) | ecosystem: Engineered > Bioreactor > Anaerobic >...
CATCCGCTCGTGTGCGGGAGTTCGCCGGTATGCTTGTAGTTCGCGTAGAGCTCCTCTGTGGGGAACGTGCCGTCGTCGCGCTCCTTGCCCCCAAAGTTGACGTGCATGGGAACGACCACGATGCCGTAGCGGTCGGCGACTTCCTTCGAGATGTCCGAGCCTGACTCGGTGACGAGAACGTATTCAGCCATGGATGCTCCTTGTCGGAGGGCTTGCGCGTACGAAGCGATGGACATCCTCACGGTAGCAAAGTGCCCTGGTCGAAAAATGCATGCATCGCAACTGCATAAACACTGCTTAGTTGGACTTCGTTCGAAAACAGGTGGACGAACGACACCCGAGGGTGCGGCAGGCTCCTACTGGGCGGTGTTCGTGCCGAGCACGTCATCGACGTCGACAACGATGTCGTGCTTGGTCGGGACCCATTCGACCTTCTTGAACAGGGCGACCACGGCCATGGGCACGTAGGTCATCATGAAGATCGGGAACGTGAACAGGTTGGAGATGATGCGACCCTTGGACTTGGAGTGGATGTGCGAGCGCTCCGAGATCGTCGTGATCACCGCGAGGATGAAGAACACGACGTACATCGAGCCAAACGTCATCACGAGCGAGCCCACGCACATGGAGAGCTCGGACTGGGTGGCGATGAAGCCGTGGCTGAGCGACCCGATGATGAGGTAGGTCGAGTTGACGAACGCCGACAGCAGGGTGAGGAGCATGCCCGGGGCGATGGTCATCATCATGTCGTACGCGGCGAAGTGGCGACGTCTGATGCCCTTGCCAAGGTCTCCCTTGTATGAGAAGAACACCTGGTAGAATCCCTTGGTCCATCGCAGGCGCTGCACCCAGGAGGCCTTGAACGCGACGGGCTGCTCGTCGTAGAACTCCGCCGGCGCGAAGCCGATCTGGATGTCGTTGGCGGCGCAGAAGGTGGAAAACTGGATGTCCTCGGTGAGCGTGTGGAAGTCCCATCCGTGCATGCCGCGCACGACCTTCTCGGAGACCATCCAGCCGGAACCCGAGATGGCGCAGCTCGTGCCGACCATCATGCGGGCGTTGTTGAGGTACTTGGCCTCGCGCATGAACCAGAGCGCGTTCCCGGCGCTGATCCAGCTGGAGTCGAAGTTCTTGGAGTTGCGGTAGCTCGTGCATACGAGGTAGCCCGCGTCGAATGCCTGGTTCATGATCGTGGTGTAGTTGGGGGAGACGAGGTTGTCGGCATCGAAGACGATGAACGCATCGTACTTGTCGCCATACTCGTTGAGGATCCGGTCAAAGCCGTAGTCCATGGCCCAGCTCTTGCCACGGCGGGCGAGGTCGTTGCGGTCCCACACGATGGCGCCGGCCTTCTCCGCCACCTCATGGGTGTTGTCGGTGCAGGCATCGCACACGACGAAGCAGTCGATGAGCTCGGACGGATAGTCCTGCGCGAGGATCGATCTGACGAGGTTGCCGATGACGGGCTCCTCGTTGTGCGCCGAGATGAAGAAGGCGAAGGAGTGCTGCTTCTTCGCCGGGGACAGCCTCACCATGCCCCGCGCCCACACGCGCACCATGTAGACGAACTGGTAGAAGTACGCGAGGGTGAAGAAGAGCCAGATGACCATGTTGAAGATGACGATGGGCGTGATTCCGAACTTGTTGAGCTCCATGTACCCTATCCCTTCGCGGTGGCACTGTCGGGCAGCCCCTGGGACAGGATCTGCGGGCAGATGTCTCCCCCCGCCTCCGTTCGCCCCATGGACCTTGCCTGAATCGATTCTAATACACTCGCGAGGTCCGGCGGGAGCCGGTCGGCGAGCTCGATCGTCTCGCCAGAGACCGGGTGGTCGAAGCGAATGTGCCAAGAGTGCAGAAACTGGCGAGAGAGGGCCAGGTTCTGACGGATATCCCCACGGCCGTAGAGCTGGTCTCCCACGACCTGGTGCGAGATGTGACGCATGTGCACGCGAATCTGATGCGTACGACCCGTGTAGAGATGGCATTCGAGGAGCGAGTAGCCCTCGTCGCGCGGGCCAGCCTCGAAGCGCTCGAGCGTCGTGAAGGTGGTTATGGCCTCACGCGCACCAGGCTCGTCCGACACGGTCATGCGCAGCCGGTCGCGGCTCGACCGAGCGATGCCCGTCGTGATGCTGCCCGTCTCGGGAGCCACGTACCCGTGGACGAGCACCACGTAGCGGCGGTCGAGCGCGCGCAGGCGGATGAGGCCCTGGAGGGCACGCTGTACCTCGTCGTCCTTGGCGCAGACCATGAGTCCTGACGTGTCCATGTCGAGGCGATGCACGATGCCGGGACGGTCCTCCCCCTGGAGCAGGCCCAGGTGATCGTAGCCGCAGCGGGCCACGAGGGCGTTGGCGAGGCTGTCTCCTACGTGACCCGGACTGGGATGGCACACGAGTCCCGCCTGCTTGGAGAGCACGATGAGCCGGTCATCCTCGTAGCGGATGTCGAGCGGAATGTCGGGGTTCGGCGCGAGAGGCCCCTCGCACGCGGGCTCGGAGAGCTCGACCGACACACGATCGCCCAGCGCCACGCGTTCGCTCTTGGAGAGCGCGGACGTGGAGTTGATGGTCACATGACCCTCCTCGATGAGACGCACGCAGGCGCTCCGCGAGGGACAGCCCGGCATGGACGCCACGAAGGAGTCGAGCCTCTCGCCGTCATCGTCGGGTCCCACGAGAGCATCTGCCACGCGGTCGAGCATGCCGCTTCCCTTCTGCGCCGCAGCGCGCCTACCCACCACCACAACCAATCTACGCGAACGGCGCCGCTCCCGAGCCAGGGGCGGCGCCGCACATCACAAAGACAGCAGGCAGCCTAGGACTCGTGGGCGGAGGAGTCGGTCTCCCCTGCCGCCAGGCCGCGTCTGGACTCCCACACGGTATAGATCACGAACGAAGCGATCACGCCACAGGTGACGAAGGTGTCGGCGACGTTGAACACGGGGAAGCTCACGAACGTGGTCGCGAAGAAATCGGTGACGTAGCCCATGAACAGACGATCGATCATGTTCCCCACGCCTCCGCCTGCCACGCAGGCGACCGTGACGGCGAGCGCGAACGGCACGTCGGGATGCTTCCAGACGAAGACCCACCCCGCTATGAGGACGACGATCGCCACCAGCACGAAGAACAGCCCGGCACCCTCGCCGAGCGAGAAGGCCGCGCCCGTGTTATGCACGAGCCTGAGGTCGAGCACGCCGGGAACGAAGTCCACGGACTCGCCCACCGCGAGTAGGTGCCTCACCGCCGCCTTGGTGGCCTGGTCGAGCACGACCACCACCACGACGATCACTCCGTAGAGCATGACGCGAAAGCCTCGCCAGCATGTCATCTTCGTCTGGTCCAAGAGTCCTACCCCTCGATGCTCTCGACGACGTCATGGCAGCGGGAGCACAGGCCATCCTCACCCAGCACGCGCCAGTTCCAGCACCGCGGGCACTTCTCGCCATGCGCGGGAAGCACGGTGCAGGCGTACTCCTCGCCCGAGCTGACGCGCACCTCGGAGCACACGAAGGGCTCGGCAAGGTCGCAGGCATCCTCGCCGGCGAGAAGCGCATATGCCTCGGCGGGCACCGTGAGCTCGGCCCGGGCGGCCTGCGAGGTCTTCTCGGTGACGACCCCGGTGGCCTGGGCGCCCTCGTAGGCCTTGGTAAAGGCCGTGCGCGCCTCGACCATGGCCGCATACGCGGGAAGCTGCGCCTCGTACTCGTCGGTGGACATGGGTGCCTGGTACCAGTCGAGAAGCGCCGCGTAGGTCTGGCCGTCCCGCATCGAGGCAGGCAGGTACCGCATGGCCTCGTCGGTCGTGTAGGCCAGGATCGGCTGCAGGTCATGGATGAGCATGGAGAGGATCTGCGCCCATACGGTGAGGGCGCTCCTGCGCTCGAAACCGTCCCTGCCGTCGCAGTAGACGCGATCCTTGGTGGCGTTGAGATAGCCGTTCGAGAGCTCGGTCACGTAGTCGTAGAGCAGGCGGAACACCACGTTGAAGCGATAGCTTCCGTAGGCCTCGCTCACTGCCTCGTGCACCTCGCACATGTGCGCCAGCACGAGGCGATCGTACGGGAGCAGCTCGGACGTGGCGACGGCATCGGTGGCGGGATCGAACTGACCCTCGATCTCGCCGAGGAGGAAGCGGAAGGTGTTGCGGATCTTGCGGTACGCCTCACCCACGCGGTCGAGGATCGTGTCATCGCAGGGCACGTCGGTTGAGGTGTCGACGGAGGCGACCCACAGGCGGAGCACGTCGGCACCGCGGGTGTCACACTCCTTGTTGGGGTCGATGACGTTTCCGAGCGACTTGGACATCTTGCGACCCTGGCCGTCGAGCGTGAACCCCTGCGAGACGACCGCCTTGTAGGGCGCCACGCCATAGGCGCCCACGCTCGTCATGAGCGAGCTCATGAACCAGCCACGATGCTGGTCGGAGCCCTCGAGGTACATGTCCGCAGGAAACTTGAGGTAGCCGCGGTGCTTGCACACGGCCGTATGGCTCACCCCGGAGTCCCACCACACGTCGAGGATGTCGGGGTTGGCCTTGAGGTCGTGGCCCCCGCAGGCGGGGCAGGTGCAGGCGTCGCCGAGGTAGCTCGCGGGGTCGTCGGTGAACCAGGCGTCGGAGCCCTTCTCACGGAAGAGCCCGATGACCTTGTCGAGGGTGTCATCGTTCATGACGGTCTCGCCGCAGTCCTGGCAGGTGTAGGCGGGGATGGGTACGCCCCAGTTGCGCTGGCGGGAGATGCACCAGTCGGGCCTGCCCTCCACCATCGAGCCGATGCGCTTGATGGCGTGCGACGGGTAGAACGAGACCTTGGACAGCTCCTCGAGCGCCTTCTCGCGCAGCCCCGTCTTGTCCATGGAGACGAACCACTGGCTCGTGGCGCGGAAGATGACAGGCCGCTTGCAGCGCCAGCAGTGCGGGTAGCTGTGGTGGATGTCCTCGTGGAGGATCAGCGTGCCACGCTCGCGGAGCCACTCGATGATCTTGGGGTTGGCGTCGTTGACCTCCATGCCGGACCAAGGACCGCCGGTGCCGATCTGGTCGCCCTTGAAGAAGCGACCATCGTCGTCGACGGGCATGACGGCGGGGATGCCAAACCTCACGCCGGCGTTATAGTCGTCGACGCCGTGTCCCGGAGCGCAGTGAACCACGCCGGTGCCGTCATCGAGCGTGACGTAGTCGGCGTAGATGAACTCGCCCTCCACGCCTTGGTCACCAAAGATCGGCTGCAGGTACCTGTTGTGGCAGAGCTCGGTGCCGTTCATGCGCCAGACCTTGCCGTCCGCGTCCGATGCGAGCTCATACGATTCGTAGCCGAACCTCTCGGCGCATTTCTCGACGAGGGCCTCGGCCATGATCTCCGCACGACCGTCCGTCAGCACGGCCACGTACTCCGCCTCGGGGTGGAGGATCACGGCGTCATCGGCGGGGAGGGTCCACGGGGTGGTGGTCCAGATGTCGACCCAGAGGCTACCCGCCCAGGGCTCGAGGCCCGCAGGCACAGTCGTCATCTCGAAGCGCACGAAGATGGCGGGGCTGACCTCGTCGCCGTACTCGATCTCGGCCTCCGCGAGGGCGGTGTGGCAGTGGCTGCACCAGTGCACGGGCTTGCGCCCGCGATAGATGGCGCCGCTGTCGAAGATGGCCTTGAAGATCTCCACGTCGGTGGCGTCGTAGTCGTTGACGTAGGTGAGGTAGGGGTTGTCCCACTCGGCGAGAACCCCCAGGCGTCTGAAGCCCTGACGCTGGGTGTCGACCTGCTCGACGGCCATCTTGCGGCAGAGCTCGCGTACCTTCTCGGTGGGCAGCCGGTTGAACTTCTCGGTGCCCAGCATCTCCTCGACCTTGTGCTCGATGGGCTGGCCGTGGCAGTCCCAACCAGGAACGTACGGCGTCTGGAAGCCCCGCATGGCCCAGTAGCGGTTGATGATGTCCTTGGAGATCTTGTTCTGGGCGTGACCCAGATGGATGGGACCGTTAGCGTACGGAGGGCCGTCGTGCAGGACGAACTTCTCGTGTCCCTCGTTCTTCTTGAGCAGGAGCTCGTAGACACCCTCGCCCTCCCACGCTGCGAGCCGCTTGGGCTCGTTCTGCGCGAGGCTGGCCCTCATCGGAAAGTCGGTCCTGGGCAGGTTCGTGGTCCGCTTGTACTCGTTTGCCACCGTACGGTCCCCTCATGTCTCGCGGACGCCCACAAAAAAACGCCCGTCCCCTTGCTGGGACGAAGCGTCTGCTCGCGCACTTCGCTTGTCACCACCCAGCGAGCGGAATTCCGCCTTACTCGGTTGACCTGTGTCGGTGGTCTGCCGGCGACGCCTACTTGCGCTCGCGCGCTTTGGGGCCGCAGCTCCGGGGTGATCTTCGCTGGGACGCGGTCGCGAGATCTCAGCATCCTCGCTCTCTGTTGGCCACGTCGTTCCCAGGTACTCTCCCCTTCACAGCCGTAGGCGGTATGATACCACTCCCCAGCGGCACGAGGTGACGGGGCGAGAAACAAGCTCAACTTTGCGCGCGTGGCCCAGGGCATCCCTCGCCGCAATCCCTGCGCACGCATCTGCCGAGGAGGAATGAACCATGCTATGTACCCAAAGGCAGTTGCGTCTTCAGATATGCGTCGTGTACCGTAATTAATCACGAAAACGAACGTGATGACATATCTGAAGGTATGCTCGTACTCACGGAGACAAGCGAAGGGGTACCGAATGTCCGAAAAGAGCTACCAGGACGTCAACGTCGAGACCATCTCCCGCTGGATCGAGGACGGTTGGGAGTGGGGACGGCCGATCTCCCACGAGGAGTATCTCCGGGCGAAGACGGGAGACTGGCAGATCCTGCTCACACCGACCAAGCCCGTGCCGCGCACGTGGTTTCCGCCCCTCGCGGGCGCACGCGTGCTCGGACTCGCCTCGGGCGGCGGCCAGCAGATGCCCATCCTCACGGCGGCGGGTGCACGCTGCACCGTGCTCGACTACACGCCGGCCCAGCTTGACGCCGAACGTCTCGTCGCAGGGAGGGAGGGTTACGGGATCGAGGTCGTGCACGCCGACATGACGCAAGCCCTCCCCTTCTCCGACGCGAGCTTCGACCTCGTGGTAAGCCCGGTCTCGTTTTGCTACGTACGCGAGGTCAAGCCCATCTGGCACGAGGTCGCGCGCGTCATGGCACCGGGCGCCACGCTCCTTTCGGGCCTCGACCTCGGCATCAACTACATCGTCGATGATGATGAGAGGCTCATCGTGCGCGGGCTCCCGCTCGATCACAGGGCGGACCCCTCGCTCGCGGCGATGCTCGCGCGCGAGGACTCGGGCATGCAGTTCTCCCACTCCCTCGATGACCTTCTCGGCGGGATGCTGCACGCAGGGCTCCAGATCCGCGACCTCTTCGAGGACACCAACGGCGAGGGGCGCCTCCACGAGCTGGGTGTCCCCTCCATGATCGCGGTACGCGCCGAGAAGCCCCGCTGAGGGTGTCTCGTCTCCGCCAGCCCACGTTCTTTAGGCCTCGATGACAAAACGGCGTGCTCTTTGGCCCCTCGTTTTGTCACAAAGGCCTAAAGAACACCCCCGCCAGAGGAGCCGTCGGCCAAGGGCGGAGAAGAACCCTTTTTGTGGGCATTGTCCCGAACACGGCCCACCCGACGGGCAACGGACCCAATAATGGGAGCATCAAGCGAATTCGGGGGGATGCCAATGACAGACCTAGCGTGCCGCGACGACCAGCGCCTCAAGTATCTCGAGCTTCTCTCGGAGAAGTTCCCGACCACCCAGGCGGTCTACACCGAGATCATCAACCTCGAGGCCATCCTCAACCTGCCCAAGGGCACCGAGCACTTCGTCTCGGACGTCCACGGCGAGTACGAGGCCTTCGAGCACATCCTCAACAACTGCTCCGGCGTCATCCGCGAGCGCGTGGAGACGACCTTCAAGTTCGAGATCACCCAGGACGAGCAGGCCGACCTCTGCACGCTCATCTACTACCCCAAGGCCAAGCTCCGACGGATCCACGACGAGGGTCGCGCCACGGAGGAGTGGTACGCCATCACGCTCATGAGGCTCGTGCGACTCGCCCGCCACCTCTCGAGCTCGTACACGCGCTCGAAGGTGCGCAAGGCGATGCCCGTCGAGTACGCCTACATCATCGACGAGCTGCTGCACATCTCGCCCGACGAGCGGGAGGCCCGTCTCGCCTACCACCAGCGCATCATCGACACGATCATAGACACCGGCTCCGCCGACGACTTCATCCGCTCGCTCTCCGAGCTCATCAAGCGCCTCGCGGTGGACCGCATGCACTTCGTCGGCGACATCTTCGATCGCGGGCCGCACGCCGACCTCATCCTTGACCGGCTCATGGGCTACCACTCCCTCGACCTGCAATGGGGCAACCACGACATCGTGTGGATGGGCGCCGCCGCGGGCTCCGCGGCCTGCCTTGCGGCCGTGATCCGCAACAACATCCACTACGACAGCCTCAAGATCCTCGAGAGCACCTACGGGGTGTCGCTTCGCGAGCTCTACCTCTTCGCCGACCGCACCTATACGGCCGATGACGGCATGAGCCCATCCGAGAAGGCGATCTCGGTGATCCTCTTCAAGCTCGAGGGCCAGACCATCCTTCGCCACCCCAACTGGCAGATGGACGACCGCCTCCTCCTCGAGCACGTGGACTCCGGCCGCGGCGTCTGCACCGTCGACGGGCGTGAGTTCGAGATGCGCACGCGCGACTTCCCCACCGTGGACCCCGCGGACCCCTACGCGCTCTCCCCCGAGGAGCAGAACGTCATGGATGGCCTCGTGGATGCCGTGACCTCGTCCGAGAAGCTCCGCCGTCACGTGAACTTCCTCTACGAGCGCGGCTCGGCCTATCTCGTGCACAACGACACCGTGCTCTTCCACGCCTGCGTCCCCATGAACCCCGACGGCACCTTCTGCGCCGTCAACCACCAGGGCGAGCTGCTCGCGGGCAGGGAGTACTACGACTACGCCGACCGTCTCGCCCGCTGCGCCTGGCACGAGCACGAGCCGGTCTCGCTCGACTGGATGTGGTACCTCTGGTGCGGACGGCTCTCGCCGCTCTCGGGCCGCGTGGTCAAGACCTTCGAACGCACCTACTTCACCGACGAGTCCACCTGGACCGAGGCGAGGGACTCCTACTTCACCCTCGTCAACGACCCCGAGGTCTGTCGCTCCATCCTGCGCGAGTTCGGCGTCGATCCGGCACATGGTCACATCGTGAACGGCCACACGCCGGTGCACGCGGCCTCCGGCGAGAGCCCCATCAAGGGGGGCGGGCTCCTCGTGGTCATCGACGGCGGGTTCTGCCAGGCGTACCACGCCGCGACGGGCATCGCGGGCTACACGCTCATCGCCGACCCCACCGGCATGCGCATCAAGGCCCATCGCCCCTTCGGCAGCATCGATGACGTGCTCGACCTCAACAAGGACATCACGAGCGACGACGACCGCTTCTGGGTCGAGCCAAAGCCGCTCACGATAGGAGACACCGACACGGGCGCCGACATCCGCGGCCAGATCGCCGACCTGCGCGACCTTCTCGACGCGTATCGCACGGGCGAGCTCGCCGAGAACGGCATCTAGACCGCAACATTTCCATACAAGTTCCCGAGAACGCGAGAAACCCGGCGAGTTTGGGTACATAGGTCCAATCGGACCCGCACGGATCCACGACAGGCACTCCGAAGAAAGGCCCAGAACATGGACATGGACGACAACAAACGGCGAAGGTCAATGCTGGTCTACGTCCTCATCGCCATCGTGCTCTACCTCGTGGTGAGCAACCTCCTCTACCCAAGTCTCCTCAAGTCGCAGACCACCACGGTCACGTACTCGGAGTTCAAGTCGATGGTCGCCGACAACGAGGTCACCAACGTGAGCCTCAACACGAGCGACAGCTCGATCAGCTTCACGACCGGCTCCAACGACTCCACCAAGTACTACACGACCACGCTCTTCCCCGACGACACCGGTCTCACGACGCTTCTCGACGACCACAACGTCAAGTACGGCGCCACCGTACCCGACACCTCGTCAAACCTCTGGCTCTACATGCTCATCTCCTATGGCCTTCCCCTCGTGCTCATCCTGTGGTTCGGCTGGTGGCTCAACCGCCAGATGAAGAAGCAGAGCGGCGACGACGGTCCCTCCATGAACTTTGGAAGCGGCGGCTTCGGCATGGGAGGCGGCCTCGGAAAGTCCAACGCCAAGGAGGTCAAGGGCGAGGAGACCGGCGTCACCTTCAAGGACGTCGCCGGCCAGGACGAGGCGAAGGAGTCCCTCGAGGAAATCGTCTCCTTCCTCAAGAACCCCGACAAGTACAACGCCATCGGTGCACGCTGCCCACGTGGTGCCCTGCTCGTCGGCCCTCCGGGCACGGGCAAGACCCTGCTCGCCAAGGCGGTCGCGGGTCAGGCCAGCGTCACCTTCTTCCAGATCTCCGGCTCCGAGTTCGTCGAGATGTTCGTCGGTCGCGGCGCCGCCAAGGTGCGCGACCTCTTCAAGGAGGCCAACAAGAAGGCTCCGTGCATCGTCTTCATCGACGAGATCGACGCCGTCGGCAAGAAGCGCGACTCCTCGATCAACTCCAACGACGAGCGCGAGCAGACGCTCAACCAGCTCCTCTCCGAGATGGACGGCTTCGACAACCACAAGGGCATCGTGGTCCTCGCCGCGACCAACCGTCCCGAGACGCTCGACCAGGCGCTCCTGCGCCCCGGTCGCTTCGACCGTCGCATCCCCGTGGAGCTTCCCGACCTCGCTGGCCGCGAGGCGATCCTCAAGATCCACGCCGACGACGTGAAGATGGAGTCGGGCATCGACCTCACCGTCATCGCTCGCTCCACGCCCGGTGCCTCTGGCGCCGACCTCGCGAACATCATCAACGAGGCTGCGCTGCGCGCCGTCCGCTTCGGGCGTGACCAGGTGGACCAGGATGACCTCGTGGAGTCCGTCGACGTGGTCATCGCCGGAGAGAAGAAGAAGTCCACGGTCCTCTCCGAGCACGAGAAGGACGTCGTCTCCTATCACGAGACGGGACACGCCATCGTCGCGGCGGCCCAGAAGGGCTCCGCCCCCGTCTCGAAGATCACCATCGTCCCACGCACGTCCGGTGCCCTCGGGTTCACGATGCAGGTCGAGGAGGACGAGCACTTCCTCACCACGCGCAAGGAGGCCAAGAACAAGATCGCCGTGCTCTGTGGCGGGCGTGCGGCCGAGGAGCTCATCTTCGGCGAGATGACCACCGGTGCCTCCAACGACATCGAGAAGGCGACGGGCCTCGCTCGCGCCATGGTCACCCAGTACGGCATGTCCCACAAGGTCGGCCAGGGCGGCCC
>Ga0183096_1002840_pt1 | contig 11355 bp, 9 predicted proteins | sample Biomet5_FD_127791 | JGI IMG/M metagenome (GOLD analysis project Ga0183096, IMG submission 127791) | Microbial communities from bioreactor (seeded with sewage sludge) at LBNL, California, USA - Biofuel metagenome 5 (version 2) (version 3) | ecosystem: Engineered > Bioreactor > Anaerobic >...
CAGGGCCCGCGCCGCCTCCAGGGCGCGCCAACGCTCCAGGCAGGCCGCGGCGCAGGCCGCGGGCACGGTCAGTTCGAAGGTTTCCAGGTCCGGCTGGGGTACCTTGCGTCCAGCCGGCAGGATGTCGGCCGCCAGGACGGCCAGTCCCTCGGGCAGGTTCGGATTGAGCCGAGCGGAGAATTCCTCGGGGGACACGGGTTCCCGCAGGAAGATGGCCAGCCATTCGGCCCGGCTGGCCACCCCTACCGGCAGGGCCCGGCCAAAGGACAACAGCGGCAGCGGATGATAGCCGGCGGAGAAACTGGGCTCAAGGCCGGCCCGGCGCAAGGCCCGCTCGAAGACCCGGGCCAGTTCCAGCTGGCTTAAGTAGATGGCTCCGCCGATCTTGGCGAACCACACCCGAAAATGGACGGCCTTGACGGTCCGGTCCGCTTTGGGCGGCGGAGCCGGAGCGGCCACGGCCTCGCGCTCGGGCGCCTCCCTATTGAGCCGGGGACGGATTTCCCGGCCGGGACCCGGATCAAGCGGACTTTTGCGCCCCTCATGGGTGCACACGCCGCAGCCCGTGCACTTCCCGAACCGACAATCGGCCGTCAGCCGTCCGACCAGGGCCGCTTGGCGTTCCCGGCGCAGATAGTCCGGCGAAACGCCACAGGACAGATGGTCCCAGGGCAACGGCCGGTCCGGCTCCCGGGCGGCCAGCCAGTCGGCCGGATCAAGCCCCGCCTGCCTGAAAACCCGCAGCCACGGCGCCAGCTCGAACCGATCCATCCAGGAGCAGAAAAGCGCCCCTTCCCGGTAGGCGGCCTCGACCAGCGGGGCCAGCTCCCGACCGCCCCGGGAAAACACCCCTTCGAGAAAACTCATTTCCGGTTCGTGCCAGCGCAGCGTCAGCCGGCGCTCGGCGGCGAAAAGCTCCCGCAGCAGCCCCACCCTGGCCCGCGTTTCTTCCATGGAAATCTGGGCTTCCCACTGAAACGGGGTATGGGGCTTCGGCACGAAGGGGGAAATGGCGGCCGTGACCTGAAGCCGTTTGGTCCCGGCGGGCGCTTGCTCCTGGACCTTTTTGGCCAGTTCGAGGATGCCTCGGAGGTCTTCCTCGGTTTCGGTGGGCAGCCCGATCATGAAGTAGAGCTTCACCTGCTGCCAGCCCTGGGTAAACAGCCGCCGGACGTGGGAGAGGATATCCTCCTCGGTGATGCCCTTATTGATGACGTCGCGCAGGCGTTGGGTACCGGCCTCAGGGGCCAAGGTGGCCCCGGTACGCCGGATGCCGGCCATCATGGACAAAATGGAGTCGGAGAGCGTGCCGGCCCGAAGCGACGGCAGGGACACGGCCACCTGCTCCCGGCGGCAGCGGTCGATGCTCTGGGCGAACAGGCTTTCCAGAGCGGAAAAATCGCCCGAGGACAGCGACAGGAAGGAAAGTTCCTCGTAGCCGGTACAGGAGAGCCCCCGGTCGATCAGCTCATGCAGCACCGGCAGGCTCCGTTCGCGCACCGGCCGGTAGATCATGCCGGCATGGCAGAAGCGGCAACCCCGGCTGCAGCCCCGGGCGATCTCCACGGCCAGCCGGTCGTGGATGGCCTGGGCAAAGGGGACCACCTGCCGCGTCGGAAAAGGCGCCTGATCGAGGTCGGGCACGATGGCCTTGTAGATGCGGTCATGACCGGGAAGCAGGGAACGGGGGGCACCATCCGGGTCGATGGCAAAAAATTCCGGAACGTAGACGCCCGGCATGGCGGCCAGGCGCAGGAGCAACTCCCGTCGCGTGCCGCCACCGGCCTTGTGGCTGGCCACGGCCGCCATGACCGCCACCAGCGATTCCTCGCCGTCGCCAAGGACCATGGCATCGAAAAACGGGGCCACCGGCTCGGCATTGAAGGCGCACCCGCCGCCGGCAAGCACCAGCGGCCCGGCTTCGCCCCGCTCGGCCGCCCGGAAGGGGATGCCGGCCAGATCGAGCATGTAGAGCACATTGGTGTAGCACAGCTCGTGGGTGAGGTGGAAGGCCAGCACGTCGCACGATGCCAGCGGCGTGTCGGTTTCGAGGGTGGAGAGCGGCTCCCCCTGCTCGCGCAGCATGGCGGCCACCTCGTCGCTCGGAGTGAAGACCCGCTCGGCGGCGAATTCAGGAACGCGGTTGACCGCCTCGTAGAGGATGCGGCCGCCCACATAGGACATGCCCACCTCGTAAAGGTCGGGAAAAGCCAGGGCCACCCGGACCCGGACAGCGGCCGGGTCCTTGACGATGCTGCCCCATTCGGCGCCGCGGTACTGGGTAGGGTTGTGCAACCGGCAAATCAGATCGCGCATACGGGCCTCCGCCCACCGGGACGGGAAGCGGCCTTGGCGGGGATTGGGGATGCAGGGCTACGCCTTCCGAGCCGCCCGCCGCACAAGCCGGGCGGCCCGGAAGACACGGATTACTTTTTCAGCAAGCTTGAGATGTTGCCCTTATCGGCCAGATCGGACAAGGTCCTCAGGTCGCCGGGCGTGGACAAGGTCAGATTGCTGACGGCCTCAAGATAGCGGGTTTTGAGTTCTTCGGGGCACTTCTTGTATTCGTAGAGCACGTGCGTCAGGGAAATATCCCCACCAACCTCGGTCTCGAACGGATAGCCGAAAGGCAAAAGCAGCATCTGCACGCCCTGCTGGGCCGGAATCGTCTGCAGCAGAGCCACGTCCACCAGTTTGCCCGCGGCCTCGTCCCATTTGCCGAGCACGGTTTCGCCGTTAATCAGTTTCACCAGTCGGATGTCGTACGCCATAGTGTTCTCCTTGACCGGACGCGGGGCCTGCCGCCGCGTCCCTCCGAGGCGCCACGCCAAGGCGCGGCCGGCACGGTTTTATGCGTTATGATCGAAAGCGGGGAAACCGCGACGTTTGCCCAAGACGGCGCCGGCGGCGTCGGCCAAGCGCGACGCACCCTTTCGGACGCCCTTCGCCACAACATGCTGCGCGGTTCCCGGCCGAGATGCTCCCGAACCTTTACGGCATCGCCCAAAAGCGCTTTTGTCCCGGACCTGTGCAGGGCAGGGGTCGGTTGCCCACCCTGAAAAAATGACCATCGGCCCAGGACATTCCCCCCTTCGCCGCCGTCGGGATTCGCGGCAACGAGGCCGGTGCGCAAACAACAACCCTTGCTCGAAACGCGTTATTTATGGCTTTCCATGACACGCGTCAACCGAGCCCTCCAAAGCGGCGCCCCGCCCGGCACAGGCGGCGCACACCCCGTCGATGCGCACCTCCACCCCGGTGACATCCATGGCCAGCCCCGGCCCCAGCGCGGCCAGATCGAGCACCCCATCTCCCACCGGCAGGCAGCGGGTGCGGCCACACCGCACGCAATGGACATGACAGTGCGGCCGGCTGGAAAGGCGGGAACCCAGACAGTAGCGGAAAGCCCGGTCTCCGGAACTGTGGCGGCCGGCCAGTCCCTTCTCCACGAACAAATCAAGGATGCGGTACAGCGTGACCTTGTTGACCCGATGCTTCCGCCTGACCCGGTCGAGGATATCGGCGGCGGCCAGGGCCTGGTCGGCCTGGTCCAGAACCCAGGCTACCAGCAGGCGAAGCGGCGTCGGCTCGATGCCGACCTTGGTCAGCAAAACCGTCCCCCGGTTGCGCGCCACCTCGTCCATCATGCCGCCTCCCCTTATGCCCCGTGCTTGTGGCAGATCAGGCCCGGCCCCAGGGAAAGGAAGAAGACCGTGGCCGCCACGGCGATAATGGCCGCGCCCGAGGTCAGGTCGAACCGATAGGCCAGCCAGAGACCGGCCAGGCAGAACAGGACGTTCAACGCCGTGGCCCAAACCATGGCCCGGCCCAGGGATGCAGCCCGGCGCATGGCCAGGCTCGGTGCCACCGTAAGCAGGGCGATGACCAAAATCAGTCCGGCCACCCGGATCAAGAGCACCACCGAAACCGCCGCCAAGGCGGTGAGAAGATAATGCAGCATGGTCACCGGAGCGCCGCGCACGGCCGCGAATTCCCGATCAAACGCCATGGCCACGAAGCCGTTGTAATACCGCAGCGTGACCGCGACAAGCACCGCATTGAGCACAGCCAGGGCGATCAGATCACCGACCGGTACGGTGATGATGCTGCCGAACAGGTAGCTCATGAGATCAGACGTATAGCCCGGGCACAGGTCGAGCAGGATGATGCCGAGAGCCATGCCGGCGGCCCACAACACGCCGATGACCGTATCCGTATCCTCGATCCGCCGCAGCGTGATGGCGGCCATGACCAAGGCGGCGCCCACGGTGAAGGCCACGGTGACGGGCAGGACGGGCAAGGCAAAAAAATAGGCCAGCCCCACCCCGCCGTAAGCGGCATGGGCCGCGCCGCCGGCCAAAAAGACCATGCGGTTGGCCACCACCAACGTGCCCACCACCCCGCAGCATACGGCGGCCAGAAGCGCCGCCAACAGGGCATGTTGCATGAAGGGAAGCGAGAGGACCTCGAACATATCAGGCCTCCATCCGGGGCAGGCCGGCCATATCCGGCGGCATGCGGCGCAAATACGCGTCCAGGGGGCATCCCGGCTCATGGACGCCGTAGAGCAATTCCACCATCTCCCGGGAAAGCCTCGGCTCGGCGGCATGAAGAAGGCGACCGTTGACGCAGGCCACGGCCGTCACTCCGGCAGCCAGGATGCTCATGTCATGGCTGACGACCAGGGTGGTCACTCCCTGGCCGACCCGGGAGAGCACCTCATACAGGCAGAACCGGCCCTGGGGGTCGATATTGGCCGTGGGTTCGTCCAGGATAAGGAGCCCGGGATCGGACACCAGGGCTCGGGCGATAAAAACGCGCTGCTTCTGACCGCCCGAAAGCTCGCAAAACCGCCGGCCGGCCACATCCGGCATCTCCACCCGGGCCAGGGCTTCCTCGGCACGTCGTACCTCGCCGGGACTGTGGCGGAAACCGGAGTGGCCCGGGGCGAGCAGGCCCATCAGCACCACATCGAGGACCGTTATGGGCAGATCCTTGCGCTCGGCCATGCCGTCCAGGCGTTGGGGCACGTAGCCGATGCGGGCGCTGTGACGGCCGGGCTGGTCGCCGAAGACGCGGATTTCCCCGGCGCTCGGCCGCAGGATGCCCAGGATGAGTTTCAAAAGGGTGGTCTTGCCCCCGCCGTTGGGGCCGAGCACGGCCAGACGCTCGCCCTCGGTCACGCTCAGGCTGACATCCGCCAGCGCCGGCTGCCCGTTATACGAAAAGGTCAGGCCTCGGATGGCGATGACAGGCCGGCTCACTTGGCCTCCCCGGTGCCGGTCAGCCCCTGACGCAGGGCCCGGGCCGCATCCAGAAGACTGGCCGGCCAGTTTTCGGACAGGGGATCGATGGCGACGACCGTGCCACCGATGGCGGAGGCTATGGTCGCTGCCTGGCTGGTGCTGAACTGGGGTTGCACGAAAATCACCTTCACGCCGTCTTTCTTGGCTTCCCGGACGAGTCCGGCCAGGGCCCTGGGGCCTGGTTCATGGCCGAGTTGCTCGATGGGCTCCTGGGTCAGCCCGAAGTCCCGGGCGAAATACCCCCAGGAAGGATGAAACACCATGAATTTATGTTCGCCGGCCGGCAGATCGGCAAACAGCTTTTTGATGTCGGCGTCAAGGGTGTCGCACGAAGCGGCGAAACGGGCGTAGCCGGCGGCATAGGCGGCCGCACCGGCCGGATCGAGCGTGACCAGGGCGTCGCGCATGGCTGCCCCCAGCACCTTGGCCAGTCGCGGCGACAGCCAGACATGAGGATCGGGCTCGCCGGCCTCATGATGGTGCCCTGCCGCTTTGGCGTCGTGCTCGTGGTCCTCTCCCGCGTGCTCGTGGGCCACCATGGGCATCTTTTCGATGCCGGCGGCGGTGTTGACGATGGTCATTTTCGGATTGGCGGCGGCAAATCGCGGCAGCCACGCCGCCTCGAAATCCATGCCCACGGCGAAATAGACGGCCGCGCCGGACAAGGCGGTCAGCTGTTTCGGCTTCGGCTCATAGGTATGGGCATCGGCCCCGGCCGGAACCATGACCAGGACATCGACCCGATCGCCGGCGATTTGTTTGAGAAAATACGCCTGGGGCGCGATGCTGACCACGGCCAGGAGCTTGGCCTGGGCCGGAGCGGCGCAAAGGCAAACCAGCAGCAGCAACAAAAGCGACAGCCGTTTCATGGTGGCTCCTTTGTCCCCCCCCGAGGGGAACGTAACGCCAGCCAATGCAACAGAGTTGCATCAGGAAGTCAAGCCCAATTTCCCAGAAAAAAACTGCCGCACAATTCCATGACGGCATACCGCTGCCCCAATCCTGGAACTGCAACCGTCTCAAAGCATAGCGGGTTTCCAAAGGGCTTTGCCCTTTGGCCGCCGGAGGCCTCCCCTCTGCCGCAATTGCGCAGCGGCCTCGAAAAGGGAACCCTCGCTCCGCGCCACTGTCGTATCCCTCCGGAGCCAAGGGGATTGCGGTTTGAACCGTTGCCTCTTTTATGGAAGTATTAGATGCGAGCGCATCGTTACCCAAAGGCCTGTCGCGCCCCCCGGGGCACAGAGAAGGCCCCCGGCGGCCAAGGGGCGAAGCCATTTGAAATCCTCTAAAATTTTCAGCTTGTTAGGATCTCACTTCATGGCAAAAGCGCAGCCCCGGGCACGGACGCAATGTGCGTCGATAAAAAAAAATCCACTCGCTTTCCTGCAACGCGACAGCGCTCTTGTCAAAGACAATAGCGTCATCATTGCCCTGATGCTCCTTTATGTTGCCGTTGTGACAACGGTCTTGGCCAGGACACAGACTGGCCAATTTTTTTTAAAAATAGAGTGGTTTGACAGCATAGCCCTCTTTTTTGGCGGAGTTTTTTGCATCCTCTGTATGGGGATACAATTTTTTTTCCCAAAACTGCATCCGCCATTTCGTGCAAAAAATTATATCCAATTCTTTATTGTCCTTCTCCTCCTCTCTCCCTACAGAAGTGCCTTTGCCAGCTATAAGCAATATATTTCAAGCGTAGCACCATACAGCTGGGATAAGACCTTCATGGAGCTGGACAAGCTTATACACTTTGGCCATATGCCATGGAGACTTCTTGAATATCTCTTGCAAAACAGGGCAATTCTTTACACAATCGATATTATTTATTTGCTTTGGTTCGTCATGCTCATTGTCTTCAGCCTTTGGATGAGTGTCACAAACCTTTCCCGACTCCGAAAACGCTACTTCATCACGGCCATCCTCATCTGGAGCGCCTTCGGCTCCGGCCTGGGCACCGTCTTCTACAGCGTCGGCCCCTGCTATTACGCGGCCGTAACCGGCGATCCCGGACCCTATGGCCCCCTCATCCGCCAGCTTCATCAAGCCCATCAGGAAAACAGCCTGTTGGCCGTCCGCAACGAGCAGGCCCTGTGGCAGGCCAAAACACAGCAGCACTGGCTGCCCTTCGGCGGCATCTCGGCCATGCCGAGCGTCCACGTCGCCATGGCCGTCCTGTTTGCCCTGACCCTGGGCGAAGCCTTTCCGCTCCTTGCCCTCACCGGCTGGATATTTGCCCTCCTCATTCAGATCGGTTCCGTGGTATTGGCGTGGCATTATGCCGTGGACGGCTACGCCTCCGCCCTGCTGACCTGGCTCGTGTGGAAACTGCTCCGGTCGGCCGAGTCCCGCCGACAGGCGGCGACGCCCCCGTCCGCTACGCCCGCTCGCGCCTGAACTTCACCGGCAGGCCGCCTCCGGCCCGAAAATGAGGGTTGCAGCTCCACATTATTCACGGTATAAACTTTAGTAGAATAGAACGGCACACCACAAAGGACGGCGGCAGCACCAAGCCGACCCGTCGAAAAGGAGGAATATTCATGGCCGCTCCCCGCATCGTCGTCATCGGCGGCACCGCCGCCGGCCCCAAAGCCGCCGCCCGGGCCAAACGTCTGGCCGAACAGGCCGAGGTCACCCTGCTCCAAAAAGCGCCCGAACTGTCCATGGCTTCGTGCGGCTACCCCTATTACGTGGCCGGTGAAGTCACCGACCGGGGCAAGCTCCTCAGCACCGGCGCCGGCGTGATCCGCGATCCGGCCTTCTTCGCCGGGGCCAAGGGCGTAGCCGCCATGGTGGACACCGAAGCCACCGCCATCGACCGTGAAAAGCGGACCGTCGCCTGGAAAAACCTGAAAACCGGCCAGACCGGCCACCTGCCCTATGACAAGCTCATCCTGGCCACCGGCGCCAAACCCCGGGTGCCGCCCATCCCCGGCCGGGAACTTGCCGGCGTCGCCACCCTGGCCAGCCTGGCCGACGCCGACGCCTTGCGGACCATCGCCGCCGGCGGCAAAGGCAAAAAAGCCGTCATCGTCGGCGGCGGGCTGATCGGCATGGAAACCTGCGAGGCCCTCATCACCGCCGGCCTGGAGGTGACGGTGGTGGAAGCCCTGCCCCGCGCCCTGGGCTTCCTCGACCCGGAACTGGCCATGCTCGTGGAAAATCACGCCCGGTCCAAAGGCGCCACCATCCTTACCGGCGTCGGCCTGACCGAAATTCTCGGCACGAACGGAGCGGTCTCCGGCGTCCGCCTGGCCGACGGCCGGGAACTCCCCTGCGCACTGTGCGTCATGGCCATCGGCGTCGTGCCCGAGACCGGACTGGCCAAGGCGGCCGGTCTCGCCATCGGGACCACCGGCGGCATCGCCACGGACGTCCACATGCGCACGTCCGATCCGAACATCTATGCCGCCGGCGACTGCGTGGAGCTGGAACACCGCCTCACCGGCAAGAAGGTGCTCGCCCCCTTCGGCGATCTGGCCAACCTGGAAGGCCGGGTGGCCGGCGAAAACGCGGTTCTGGGCGATGTGGCCGCCTTCCCCGGCACCATCGGCACCGGCATCTGCAAGGTGTTCGATTTCACCGCCGGCTCCACCGGCCTGTCCGAAACCCGAGCCCGGCAGGCAGGGCTCAACGTCGTGGCCGCCCTGGCCGCCGGCCCCGAACGACCGGGCTTTATGGGGGCAAAATCCCTCGTGTCCAAAATAGTGGCCGACGCCGCCACCGGCCGCATCCTCGGCTTCCAGTGCGTGGGCGCGGGCAACGTCAACCGGCAGGTCGCGGAAATGGCCATGGCGGTCCTGGCCGGCCTGACCGTGGACGACGTGGCCATGGCCGACCTGCCCTACGCCCCGCCCTACTCCCTGGCCATCGACAACGCCATCGCCGTGGCCCATGTCCTGCAAAACAAGATGCGGGGACTGTTCCACGGAGTATCGAACCTCCAGATCAAAGAGGAACTCGACGCCGGCAAGAAGCCCTATCTCCTCGACGTCCGCGGCCCCAAGGAATATGAAAAAATGCGCCTCGGCGTGGGCGAAATCCTGATCCCGGTCGGCCAGCTGCGCAAGCGCCTGGGCGAACTGCCGGCCGACAAGAACACGCCCATCGTGACCTATTGCATGGTCTCCATGCGCGGCTACGAGGCCGAACGCGTGCTTCGGGCCAACGGCTTCACCAACGTGACGGTTATGGAAGGCGGCATTTCCGCCTGGCCGTTCGCGCGGGAAAAGTGATACGGCGAAGAAGCGGGAAAAATGCCTCCGGCGGACCCGGGCGCTGCCTGGGCCCGCCGGGGGAGATCATCCCCCCGGCCCCGGAACGGGGAGAGGTGTCTTCTTATGGGATGGATGTCGCGGGGAATGCACTGGCTGGGCGTACTCGTCCTTGTCTGCGGGCTGGGGAGCGCCGCGTGGTTGTATCTGGACGCCGGCACGCGAGCCGGAGGCCTGAACGACATCGATGCGGACAGCGGCCTGGAAGGCGGACTGCACCCCGAGGACTTCAAGTCCTATTCCCACGACATGGAAGCCTTCGGCGGCAAAATCTGGGTCATGCTGGCCGCAGTGCGGCGGCAAGTGACCGGACTCGGCCAAGGCCGCCCGCTGGCCGTGCTCGTGGGCGTTTTTTCGCTGCTCGCAGGACTGGCCTTGCTGCGCGCCGCCCGGCCGTTGCCGCGCCCGAACGTCAGTCCAGACGCCACGGCCCGGGCAGATCGGGACATTCCCGGGCCGCCCGCAGGAGACGCATAAACTCCCGCCTGGACACCTCGACCGCCCCGAACCGACGTAAATGCCCGGTCGCCTGCTGGCAATCGATGCACCGGAATTCCCGGCTCTCCAGAAACCGGGCCAAGGCCACGAAAGCCACCTTGGACGCGTCCGTCACCCGGTGGAACATCGACTCCCCGAAAAAAGCCCGACCGATGGCCACGCCATAGGCCCCGCCCACCAGCGCCCCGTCCAACCAGGCCTCGGCGCTGTGGGCATAGCCGGCCGCGTGGAGACGCTCGTAGGCCGCAATCATCTCCGGCACGAGCCATGTGCCGTCACCGGCCTCCCGCCGCACCCCGGCACAGCCCCGGATGACACCGGAAAAATCCGCATCCAGCGTCACCTTGAATTTTCCGGACCGGATCGTCCGCTCCAACCGCCGCGCGACCTGAAGCCCGCCCGGCAGCACGACAGGGCGCGGGTCCGGCGACCACCACAGAATCGGGCTCTCCGCGTCATACCAGGGGAAAATGCCGTTTCGATAGGCCGCCACCAGCCGTTCCAAACGCAAATCGCCGCCCACGGCCAGCAGGCCGCTCGGCTCGGCCAGTGCCGGCTTGGGAAAAATCGGCGCATCGATCAAGGCAAATACAGGCATGCATCTTTCCTAAGTCCGCCGCACAATGGTGCCGTGGGGAGATGCCTCCGGCGGCCAACGGGCTTCGCCCTTTGGAAACCCATCATGCGTTCCCGCGTTGCCGTCCCCAGGATGCGGCAGCAGGCCGTCATAGAGGGTTTGTGCAGCAGTCTCTTCCTCACAAGAGCCCCGCCGGGGAAAACGTCCTCCGGTCCCCCCGTTCTTGCGCGGACGGCGCGTCCCGGCTGGACTTCCAGCCGGGACGCGCCGTCCATGCACTCTCGCGGAGGGTCCGGGAGGGGGTCACCCCCTCCCGGCCGCCGGAGGCATTGCCTCTTCCCCCCTCCGCTACACTTCCGCCGGTTCCCGCGCGGCCTGCTTGCGCGCGGCGCGCGGCGAAAAGGCGAAGGTGAACATCTCCGGGGCATCCTCGGGCGCGGCGTCGATCACCGCCTCGCCACCCTTCTGCAACTTGCCGAAGAGCATTTCGTGAGCCAGGGTATCCTTGATTTCCACCTGGATGACCCGGGCCAGGGGACGCGCCCCGTAGTCAGGATCGAAGCCCTTTTCGGCCAGCCGGGTCACGGCGGCCGGGGTGAGCCGGATGGAGACGCGCTTTTCCATAAGCTGGGCGTTGAGTTCCCGGATGTACTTCTGGACGATGCGATCCATGATCTCCGGTGTCAGAGACTTGAAGGTGATG
>Ga0183096_1002846_pt1 | contig 11345 bp, 9 predicted proteins | sample Biomet5_FD_127791 | JGI IMG/M metagenome (GOLD analysis project Ga0183096, IMG submission 127791) | Microbial communities from bioreactor (seeded with sewage sludge) at LBNL, California, USA - Biofuel metagenome 5 (version 2) (version 3) | ecosystem: Engineered > Bioreactor > Anaerobic >...
AGAAGCAGAGTGCAGGAAGAAAGCATCATAACATAGACGTTGCGGCTGTAGTCGCGATGTGTTTCCAGATGCGCAGCGATTGACAGTGCAATTGTGATGCACAATCCAATGATTGGGATTGCAATATTCTCCATGAGGTCCAGCGAATGATACATGATATGAGTCCCTTCTTGCCACAGTTATTCGACAATGAATTTTTATGCGTTCATTCTATCACAAAAGTCCAGTACATTCAATGAATACAGGGATATCAAAATCGTAAAAACGATAATTATTAAGTTGTTATTTTTTGTATTCCGGATATAATTAGTATAGACAGAAAACCAAGATGATTTGCGATATTCGGAGTGCGAGCGATGACGAAAACTGACGAGAACCTATATTATGATTACCTTGACGGAGACAGCAGTGCCCTGAATGAGCTGCTGCTGCGGTACGACGAGAGCCTGAATCTATTTATATTCTCATTTGTGAAAAATGAAGAGGATGCAGAGGAGCTGGCCCTCGACACTTTTTCGCGGCTTGCTGCCAGCGATAAGGTGTTTCAGGGAAAGTCTACTTTTAAGACATGGCTCTTTGCCATTGGCCGCAATCTGGCTATCCAGTTTCTAAGAAAACATCGGCTGAAGACAGACCCTGGCGGTGCGGAGAACGTCCCGGACAGGGAAACACCGGACATACCGATGATGAATAAAGAACGAAACAGACAGCTGTACCTTGCAATGAACCAGATCAAAGCGGAATACAGGCAGGCTCTTTACCTGAAGTATTTCGAGGATATGGGCGTAACGGAAATAGCGAAAGTCATAGATAAAAGCGAACGGCAGGTCTCTGATCTGATTTACAGAGGCAAGCAGTCGCTGAAAAAAATTTTGGAAGAGGAGGGGTTTGAGTATGAGGACAATGGAAGAGAAAGCAGCTGAGATAAGACGCCGTGAAGAAGATCTCCGGAACCGCAAGTTCAGAAGACACACGATCAGATTGTCTGCACTTTCGGCCGCTGCTGCCGTCCTTCTCGTGACCTTTTCTCTCAGCATGTTCCCTGAAATAGGAGACGGAGGCAACGCCGCCGGAGTTTCTGTGCGCTATGCATCGATTTTTTCCGCAAACCCGGCGATCGGCTTTGCTTTGATAGTTGTGCTGGCTTTTGCTCTTGGCGTGTGTGTCACAATGCTTGTGCTAAAGGTACATCGCCACAATGAGCGGAGCAGAAGGGGGAATCAGCAATGAGACTCTGGCCATTGGAGACGATAAGCAACGTCGTGCAGATGATCGTTTTGATGGTGGTAGTGATCGTGGTATGGGTGCGCGCGGACAAAACCAAATCGCCTGATATTGCACGCTTTTTTGTTCTGAGCATTTTTACATACTGGCTGGGTGATGCTTTCTGGTCACTATATATTGTTTTGTTTGATGAGGCGCCTTCGGGGATCTCGCCGGCTGACATTGCCTGGATCGGCGGATACTGCTTCATGATCGGCTTCATGCGGATCAATGCGCGGGGCAGACGCCGGCCGAAGTGGCTGTTTTTGATACCTGCAGCGGTGGCTGCTGATACGGCGCTGTGGATCAGCTGGGCTTACGGAAATGCCGGCAGCATCATGAATGATGTGGCTTACGGTATCGTGATGGCAGTGATGGGCTGGTTCACCTTTGCCTGTCTCAGCAGCTGTGAAAAAAACATGCGCCCGTTTTTTATTTCATCTGTTTTTTATTTCATCATGACCCTGGTGCTGTTCACATCCTGGGGTACCATGTACGCCATTTTTGACTTTATTGTTACCGGCTGTCTGGCAGCCATGTCGATAACCTTCTGTAGAGGTATATCTAAAGTGGAGGTGCCGTTATGATATATGCAGAAAACGTATTCATATGCATTGCGGCGCCGTTCTTTGTCGCCATATTCTTTGCACGGGAAGGAGCCAGACGGTTCTGCGAGTTTTTCGTTGCGGGAGTAACGATGTGTCTGCTGGCGGCATATATCAACAGTTTTCTGGTAACGCTGACCGGATACTCAATGGAGGATGCGGTCATTTGCGTGACGCCTATCAGCGAGGAACTGATGAAAGTCTTGCCGATAATGTTCTATTTTCTGGTAATGGAGCCGGATGACGACAAGCTTATAACGTCGGCGGTGGCAACGGGCGTCGGTTTTGCTACCTTTGAGAACTGCTGCTATCTGCTGGACGCCGGAGCTGCGGATTTTGGCAGCATCATGATCCGCGGGCTGGCAGTAGGCGTCATGCACACCATGTGCACACTGGCGGTTGCGCTGATACTGGTTTTGTTCGGAAGATATCACAGAATGATGCCGTCGGTGCTGGCAGGAATGCTGGCCGCGGCGGTGACCTTCCATGCGCTGTATAACATGCTGGTCTCGGTAGAGGGAGTGACGCAGATGTGCGGATACGCAATGCCGCTGGCGGCAATGGTCATCAGCGTGGTCGTAGTGAACAGAAGAAAAGAGATATGGAAGAAAAATAACACGTAAAATTATGCGTATTAAATGGGAATTTAGCATTTAATACGCAAGATATTGCATTTTATGTTGCAATGTGGTATTCTTCTGTTAGAGGTGAGATGATATGCAGAATGATAGTTCAAAAGCAATTATTAAACTGCTTAGTGAGAGAGAAAAAGCATACCGGATTGATTATCCGATGACTCAGAAGGAATTGTCCGACAAATCAGGAGTCTCAATCAGAAGCATTCAAAATTTTGAGCATGGTGGAGATATACAGCTCAGCAACTTGATAAAAATCACGAAAGCATTGGAGCTGGGAGACAACATTGCAATGCTGATTCCTGATGTTTCTAAAAAACCTTCCATGTATTTGGAAAAACCAAAGAAAAGGGTACGTGCAAGCAAGACTGGAAAAGCGGAAAGAAGCACGTTCAAATGGGGGGATGAAGAATGATAAATACTGCCGAAATCATAATGTGGGGAACTCGTATTGCAATAATTCATTTGGACGAAGGAAAATCATATGTATCATTTGAATATGACAGGCAATTCGCGAAAAGCGGAATAGAAGTTGCGCCAATATGTATGCCATTATCAAACAGGGTATATGAATTTCCAAATCTTGTCGGTTATGCATTTCGTGGTGTACCGGGCATGATTGCTGATTCATTGCCGGACAGGTTTGGTAATTCAATAATAAATCAATGGATAGCATCACAAGGAAAAACTGAGAATGCTTTCAATGTCATTGATCGTTTATGCTATACAGGCTCTAGGGGAATGGGTGCAATTGAATATTATCCGGCTAATGGACCTGAACCTGGAATAGATGATCAAATCAATGTTAATGAAATGGTCAAGTTCGCATCGGATATTCTCAACAACAGAGAAACTGTCAAACTGGAAATGTCAGATAAAACGACCTATAGCCAGTTACTGCAATTGGGCACTTCGGCCGGTGGAGCAAGAGCAAAAGCTATCATTGCCTGGAATGAGAAAACTAATGAGATCAGATCGGGCCAGATAAATCTTGGAAAAGATTTTGATTATTGGTTAATGAAGTTTGACGGAGTTGACAAAAACGGCGATCACGGGATGGAAGACAAACCGGAATATACCACGATTGAATACGCTTACTATAAAATGGCATTGAAGGCTGGAATAGAAATGAATGAATGCAGGCTTTTCAAGGAAAACGGATATCATCATTTTATGACAAAGAGATTCGATCGAGTCCATGGGAACAAGCTGCACATGCAAACTTTAGGTGCAATTGCTCAAATTGATTATAATACACCTGGACTATGCAGTTATGAACAGGCAGCCAGCTACATGCGTCAGATGGGATTAGACGCTAAGGATATTGAACAATTATATCGGAGAATGGTATTTAATGTCATAGCTGTGAACCAGGACGACCATGTGAAAAACATTTCATTCCTGATGGATAAAAGCGGTAAATGGAAACTGGCGCCTGCGTACGATATGACTTTTTCATATAATGTTAGCAACAAGTGGCTTTCGGCGCACCAGATGCTGATCAATGGAAAAAAGAGCGGCATCACTTTTGAGGATTTGGTTGCCAGTGGAAGCAGCATGGATATTAGCACTAAGAGATGCAATGGTATTATTAAAGAGGTTGCAGATTCGGTGGATTCATGGATGCAGATCGCTGACGAGGTTGGTATACGAGAAAAAACTGCATTGGGAATAAACAATATCATAAAGCAGCAGAGCACAGAATAAGCTGTAGCTTGAGACCGCAGGAAAACAACCTGCGGTTTTTTATTGCCCGCGGTTAGGGGCGCATGCCAAAGCACTAATGATTTCCATAAATTACCAGCAAAAAATTTCGCCTGCAAACTGCGAGATTTCTGCGAAACATGCGTCCAATAATACAAAGGGGTTTTTTATACACGTTTTGACCTGAGGGGAGGGTCGCAAAATGAAGTATTCACATACTGAAGCACTTGCGGAAGTGCAGAAAAGAGAATCAGAACTTCGCGAGAAAAAGTTCCGGCGCGAGAAACCGCTGCTGGGAAGTGCAAGCGTCATCCTGGCGACAGCTTTGATCGCTACCATGACATTTTTTCGCGTAAAAACTGCGGACAGCGTCACAACAGGGCGCAGCTACGGAACGATGCTTATCAACGAAGGGATCGGCGCATACGTTCTTGTTGCGGTGGCGGCATTTATGGCCGGCGTTGTGATCACGGTGCTATTGAAGAAACGGCAGCGCGGCAATAAGCGCAAGTAGTGAAAGGAAGGAAAGAATATGTTCTTAAGAAGCAAAACATCCGCCAGGATCCTGGTTTTGATCTTGGCATTGGCAACTGTCGTGGCGTTTACTCCGCTGACAGGCTGGACGCAGGAAGCGTATGCGGGAACTGCGACGGTTACAGTAAACGGGATAGACGTTTCAGCTCATGCATACTGGAAATGGGACTCGACGCTTGCAATACCAACATATGTTGAAGGTACAAGCGAAGACTACAATATCCATTACTCAGTAGATAGCAGTGGTGCTGTCAAGCTAGAACTGAAGGATGACGATCATTTCACATCGGTGGCGTCATCAGGCGGTGATTTATGGGTCATACTTGACAATGCGAAGATGACTGCCACTGATTCTTCGGCGATCAATTGTATTGGAGGATATCTATCAATTACTTCGATTGGGGAAAACTACATTAGTGCCAGTGCTTCTGCTGCTGCTGAAGAAAGTTCTGCGGCGGCATGCAGCGGAATAAGCAGCACGATCTCACCAGGGGGAGACAGCGCAAAAGAAGGATTAGTTTCCATGGTGGGTACAGGCAAACTCAATATTACGGCAAAGGGTCATGCAATTAATGCAGATACTATGTTGACCTTCCAAAGCAGTTCTGTTACGGCTATGTCAACTGATGCTGATACATTGCATTCCGGTATAATTGGGGTTTCAGGCGGAAGAGTAGTTGCCAATGCGACAGGCAAAGCAGCAATACATGGCGCTAACAAAGTTATCGTTTCAGGAGGAACAGTCATTGCTAATGGTGCGGGCGAACAGGGCATTGGGATAGAAAGTGTGAATGGGGGAACAGAAATCATTGGCGGTGCCGTATATGCTCATGGTGATAGTGCGGCGATGAACACAACCGTAACAGTAACTGTGGATGGCAGAGATATAACACAAACGGCTAAGGGTAAGAAGTATGTCACAACCCTTTCCGATGCCACAGGCAAATCCGTGCTGGCGTATGCGTCACCAGATACTGCACCAAGCGGCGGGCTCAACATCGGCGGCTTCAATACAGAAATCAATATAGAGGGTGTAGGTGTGGACTCAGTCGATCCGGCAAAACCTTATGGCGACTACAACAATAGAGTTGATCTTGATGTTGACACTTATTCGTGGTCAGCCCAGATGACCCCAGCCGGTTATGCTCTTACACTGAACAACGCATATATTACAGATGGAAATGTAAGTACGCCTGCCAGCGCATCTGACCTGTCAGTAAAGCTGACAGGCACTAATATCATAGACCTCAGTGGTCTTAATGGCAGTGCATATACGAGCGCCGTGAAATCAGGCCGCAATCTGACCTTCACTGGCGACGGCACCCTGACCGCGACTGCTCCTGACATTTTGAACAACGACAGCGCCTGCTCAGTGGGGATATACGCAGCAGACACTCTCACAGCTTCCGGCGGGACCGTCACAGGAATCGGAGGAGATGTTTCCGCGACGGATGCATACGTGGATAACACTTCGTATGTCACATCATGCGGAGTATATGCTTCGTCGGTGGTAGTAAACGGCGGCAGCCTGACTGGAACCGGCGGCAGTGAAGACTGCAAGGATATTTCTGACAAGAACGGCCGAACTCTCGGCGTCAGTACTTATCTGCCGTATGGGATAGACGACAGCAGTGACGGAAGCATTCAGGTGACATCAGGTACGCTGAATGGTGAAGCCGCCGCAGCGGATGGTTCCAAGGGATTTTCTATGGGGATAAGATCAGCCAGAATGTCTGTGTCTGGAGGTACAGTCACAACCCCTGAGGACGGTCTTCAGAGTGTGGGAATAAATATGCAAGTGGTAAGTTTAGGAAATGGATCATATATATATGGAACGTTGGATATTACCGGCGGAAAGGTGAATGTGTATGGAAAAAGTGTAGCAATACGTGCATATGGAACAACTATAAGCGATGCAGATGTCTCAGCTGTTTCAACTGCTGGAGGAGGCATTTGGGTGAATAAAGACCTGATCATCAACAGCGGACATGTCAATGTAAGCACGGCAGCTACTGGCATCAAAAGTGATCAGAAACAAGTCATCATCAACGGGGGAATTGTATCGATCAATGTTATATCTTTACCAACACAATCAGAAAGGACAGTATATGGCGTAGGAGGTGGCCAGGAAAACATTGGTAAGAGGATGGCCATCAACGGCGGCACTATTACTATCACGACAGTAGGCTCTAATACAAGCGCATTCAAGTTGGCGCTGGATTTAAGCGGCTACCAGAATCCGCAGATACTTGCAGGAGCAAGCCAGTCAGAGGCCTCAGCCGTTTCTGCCGCGCAGCTGACATCATCTGCATATAAGGAGAAGTACGTCAAGATTTCACCTTATGAGACATCATATACTCCGCCGACCTGGAAACTCAGTTTTGACATCACCAACGGCAGCTGCAAAGACGGCACGGCGACCTTCGGCACAGACTGCAAGCTTAACATCCAGCCAGACAAACATTACACATATCCAAAAGAACTGGTTGTAAAAGCAGGCGACAAGACACTTGTGGCAGGCACAGATTACGACTACGACCCGGCGACGGGAGTTTTGATCATCAAAGGTGCCAGCATCACCGGTGTAATCAGCATCACCGCTGCCTGCGCAAAGAACAAAACCGACCCGTACTTCAGCAACGTCCGCGGCGCGTCATGGTCCGCCGGCCGTCTGAAGTACAAGGTAACAAAGACCTCAAACCGGAAATCGGCGGTGTCTTCAGCATCAGCCGCAGCGGCGCGTTCCTCAAAACACGCGGCAGTTTCATCGGCTTCTCAGTCTTCAGCCGTTATGGCTGCGGCGGTCAGAACATATGGCACGGTCACGGTGATCAGGCCGGTAAAGAAGACATACAAGAGCATCAAGGTGCCGGCAACGGTGACCATGAACGGCTATGTATATAAGGTCAGAACGATTTCCGCCAAGGCGTTCAGCAAAAGCACCAAATTGGAATCGATCACAGTCGGCAAATATGTCAGATCGATCAACAGGGCCGCTTTCTACAAGTGCAGCAAGCTGGCGACAGTCAGGTTCGCGGGCAAGAACATAAGATACATCGGCAAGAACGCCTTCAGGACCTGCGCGCAGGGGTGCACATTCAAGATCCCGGCAAGCAAGTTCAAGGCATATAAGAAACTGCTCTTAGCAAGCGGACTGCCGAAGGGAGCGGAAATTGTAAAGGTTTATTGATGATCGATACGAACCGATGCTTTGCGATGTTTAGCATATTTAATAACTGGAGGCTCGGGTGCAGGACAACCTGCGCCCGGGTTTTCGGGATAACGGCTGTCAGGGCTGCGACAATAACCATTTTGGACAAAACGATGTTTTTAGATAGATTTGAGTCAACTATTTGAAATGGAAGCACATTTCAGAGGATTTATGAACCAGTTATTCCCATAAGTACTATAGGCTAGCCTTAAACTTCCATTTTATGTAAGACAAATCAGAGCACTCAAGACGATCAGGACGTTATATGGCCAGCAAAATCCGGAGCCAAGAGAAAAAAAGCACTGAATTACCTTGGTTACCGCTAAAAGTTAACTCAAAACATCGATTTTTTATCGATTTGTACAAAATGGATATTTCTGAGGAGACAAGCGCATCAAACGTAATCAAAATTCATCTTATCAAAGTTGAAAGGGAGGAAAGGAAAATGTTAACAAGAAGCAAAACATCTGCAAGAATCCTGGATTTGATCCTTGCAGTGGCAACAGTCATGGCGTTCACGCCGCTGACAGGCTGGACGCAGGAAGCTTATGCAGAAGGCGAACAGACGCCAGCAGATCAAGTAGCAGTAAACGGAGCTAGTGTGACAACAGGAGAGTACTGGGTATGGGGTGGTTCTTCGTACACGACAACCGGAGCAAACAGCAGCAACTACAACATCCATTACACGGCCGGCAACCTTGAACTGAAGGATGACGATCATTTCACATCGGTCGCGATATCATCCCCTCCGTTAGGCGGACAGATAAAAATCGTTCTCAATAATGCAGTAATAAATGCTACAGGCACTGCGGCAATACTTGGTGAGAATACAAATATTTCATTATCTCTGATTGGAAATAATAAAATAACTTCAGTTAGTCCAGCTCAAGGCGTACAACTTTTGGGAAGCGGCTGTGGAATAAAAAACGATAACGGCAGCCTCAGCATCAGCGGCAGCGGACGGCTGGATTTGAATACAGATTTTAACGCCATTACAGCTGATAGTGGTCTAAACATTTCCGGAGGTTCAATAGCGGCGGTCGCTGGTTTAGGAGCCACTGTAGGCTCGACGGGCGGTATCAATATTGAAGGTGGAAATCTGAACTTCTATTCTGACATGGATGTTGCGTTGATGGGTCGTTCAATCACAATATCGGGAGGAAATGTTAGCACCAGCGGGAATGGCGCGAACTGTGCAGGCATATATACGTCAGATGAACAGGGTAATGAATCAGGATCTGTTACCATCACAGGAGGTGCAGTCTATGCTTACGGTTCAGCCTATGCCATAGATACGCCGTCTTTGGTAGTAGATTCTGAGGCAGCACCAATAACAAAAGCAGCAAATAACTATACGGAAATGGCAATTCTGTCAGATAGCACAGGGTATTCTACCCTTATGTATGCTTTGACGATTGGGAGCAGATATAATTATCCCTTCGCTGTCGATGGAATCAGAATCCCGACAGGCAAGTTGGGTATAGATTTAACGAAGCCTTATGGCGATTACAGCAATGCAGCAGTTAACGGCAGTCACCCGTACACTTGGGCGGTGCAGGAAACCGCAACTGAAAATAAAGTTGAACTGAACGGGGCCTACTTCTTAACAGATGGAATCGATAACGCAGACACTGTCAGGAATCTTTCAGTCACGATAACTGGTGATAACGTCATTGCACCAGCCTACGGAAACGGCAATCCAGAATATGTAGGCTTATACAGCTATAATTCAGTCAACTTTAACGGAAGCGGCAGCCTTGATGTTATCGCGGCATCAGATTACGCGTTCGAATGTACAGGAATCGAAGTCCGTAATGGCGATATCATAGTAGCAGGGCCATCTATCACTGCATCTGCATCTATCGGAAATAATGATACCAGCACAGGAATATTCTTATCCGGCACGCTGACAGTGAATAGCGGGACCGTTGCAGCAACCGGTGCAGATTTAACTAGTGCTACGGGCGTTGCGTTTAGCGTTGGTATAATTGCTGGAAAAGGAATAGATGCTTCAGGAGGTACAGTGACTGGCACCGCAGGCTCTGCATCAACAACGATGTCAGGTGCACCGGCAAGAAGCAGGGGTATCGTTTTCAGCGGAAGTGGTGCTGTAATGAAGGGTAATATTACAGGAAAATCCGGGACCGTTTCAGCGAATGGCGGTGAAGCCGAAAGCTATGGCATAGCTTCTGATAATTCGCCATTTACAATAAACGGACCGGGCACGATAATTGCCGAATCAGCTGGCGATACGGCATTCTACACTGCGCCGACGATAGACGACGGCCTAAATGTAAACGTTATAGCTGGAAGCGAAGCGGGCGGCGCCAATGCGGCCGTAGTTTCCGAACCGGTCAGCGAGACATATACCGGCAGCAAATATGTAAAAATCACGACTTCATCCAAGCAGTCATTTACACTGCCGCTGAAACCAGACGTCACGTCAGATATGACCGGCGTATCGCTGAAAGACAAAACGCCAGCAGTCAGCGGAACCGACTACAAAGGAACAATAAATGCAGAAGCTGGTTTCAGTCTTCCAGACAAGATCAGCATCACCGTCGGCGGCAAAGATCTCACGGCTGACCAGTTCACATATGATCCAGTGACCGGCGAGTTCGTTATCCCGGGCAAGTACGTCAACGGTGCGATAGTGATCAAAGCAGCCGGCAGCCTGACCAACGCCAGCGGCATCTCATTCACCAAGTCACGTCTCAAATACAGAATAACAAAACCTTCAACTCATGTGTCAACGGCAACGTCAAAGTCCGCAGCCGTCAGGGCTGCAGCGGTCAGCACCTACGGCGAGGTCACGGTGATCGGACCGGTAAAGAAGACATACACAGAACTGACAGTGCCTTCGACAGTGACTTTGAACGGATATGTATATAAAGTCAGATCGATTTCAGCCAAGGCCTTCAGCAGCAGCGCCAATCTGGAATCAGTAACAGTCGGCAAATATGTCAGAGCCATCAACAGAAGTGCTTTCTACAAGTGCAGCAAGCTTGAGAATGTTGAGTTTGCAGGCAAGAACCTGACATACATCGGCAAGTACGCCTTCAAGACCTGCGCCAAGGGCTGCGAATTCAATGTTCCGGCCAGCAAGTTCAAGGCGTACAAGAAGCTGCTCTTAGCCAGCGGACTGCCGAAGGGAGCGGAAATTGTAAAGGTATATTGATGATCAATACGAACCGATGCTTTGCGATGTTTAGCATCTTTAATAACTGGAGGCTCGGGTGCAGGACAACCTGCGCCCGGGTTTTCGGGATAACGTCTGTCAGGGCTGTGACAATAACCATTTTGGACAAAACGATGTTTTTAGATAGATTTGAGTCAACTATTTGAAATGGAAGCACATTTCAGAGGATTTATGAACCAGTTATTCCCATAAGT
>Ga0183096_1002852_pt1 | contig 11322 bp, 6 predicted proteins | sample Biomet5_FD_127791 | JGI IMG/M metagenome (GOLD analysis project Ga0183096, IMG submission 127791) | Microbial communities from bioreactor (seeded with sewage sludge) at LBNL, California, USA - Biofuel metagenome 5 (version 2) (version 3) | ecosystem: Engineered > Bioreactor > Anaerobic >...
TATAATTTGGATGTTGCCAGTGATTCAGGATTTGATTCTCCTGATGGATCGTGTCAGATCAAGGAGATTACAAAAGCTATAAACGGTCTTAATAATGATCTCAAAGTTCCCTTTTCTATGTTTCTCAACGGCTATAAATACAATGAGATCGCCGAGAAACTGGATATTCCATTGGGAACAGTAAAAAGTCGTATCTTCTTTGCTCGTCAGGAGTTACAGAAGAAGTTGAAAGATTTTCATAAATAATATTTAGAAAATCTCTTAAAAATAAGCGGGAATGTCGAAAGATGCTCCCCCTTATTTTATTACTTTTGATCTCGATTTATAAAAGAAACGAGATGAGAAGTTTTGCTAGTGATAACAATTCGGGTGTGCATCCCCGAATAATGGATGCAATTATTAAGGCTAATGATAATCATGCTCTGGGTTATGGAGACGACCCTTGGACAGCTTCTGCGGAAACAAAGATAAAAGAGGTTTTTGGTGATCTGGCTTCTCCATTTATTGTATTTAACGGCACCGGAGCCAATTCTGTCGCTTTACAGGCTGTTACACGCCCTTTCAATAGTATTTTGTGTGCTTCAACTGCACATATCAATGTAGATGAATGCGGAGCTCCCGCTCGTATGACGGGTTGTGCTTTTGTAGCCATACCAACACTTGATGGAAAACTAACGCCGGAATTAATCCGTCCGCATTTGATTAACTTTGGCGTTTGCCATCATTCACAGCCCAAAACCGTTTACATATCGCAGGTTTCTGAACTGGGAACAGTTTATACCCTTGATGAGGTTAGGGCTATTGCTGATTTGTTACACGAACATGATATGTATCTTCATATGGATGGTGCTCGTCTGGCTAATGCCTGTGCGTATCTAAATTGTTCGATGAAAGCGGCTACTGTTGATGCCGGCGTTGATATTTTGAGTTTTGGAGGAACAAAGAATGGTATGATGATGGGAGAATCGGTTGTGTCATTTCGTCCTGAAATCAGTGTAAACTTGTCGTATTTTCGTAAGCAGTCGGCCCAACTGGCTTCGAAACTTCGATATCTTTCTGCTCAATTTATTTCCTATTTGGAAAATGATTTGTGGCTGGAAAATGCCAAGAAAGCAAATAAGGCAGCATTAAAACTGGCTTCTGTTCTGAATCAATATCCACAGATCCATTTCACACAGAAAATCGAATCCAACCAGCTTTTCTTTACGATTCCACCTGAACAACTTGAAAAGTTACAAGAAAAGTATTTTTTCTATATGTGGAATGAGAAAATAAACGAAGCGCGTCTGGTTACATCCTGGGATACGACTGATGCCGATATTGATGACATGGCACAAACGCTCTCTGAAATATTTCCTGCCTGATCATAGGCAAGCATAGTTCATATATAATAACCTGTTGGTGGAATTGGTGCATAAACAAATAACCTGTCTATTGTATTTGTTTGTTGTTCTAGTGAAATTTTTTGTACATATTAGAATAAGTTTTAGCAAATGTAAAGATCTATTTTTGTAAACCTCCCTATATCTTTATCGATTCATATATATGAATCGACCGTTCCATATAATATGAATCGATCGGCTCATATTATATGAGACGATCGTTCCACATATGTGAGACGATAAATAAGCGAGTACAAACAGAAAAATTCTTCCGAGTTCGTGCAAAACTTCTTTCGCAGAAAATGTAAAACTGGTTATGAATAAGATTTTACAATTATCAACGCCGGAAGAAAGCAGGAGATATATTTTTATCTGCTTATTCTTTTGGTTTGAGTATTTTTATATAGGCTGATTCTTTTGTATAAGGTTTCCATTCCGGTAAAGAAGAATCGTTAGGGTCTCCTGTACGAGCAAAATTTGTCCAATAACTCATAATCTGTTCGCTCAGATCATAAGCGCTTGGCGGAAACGGTCGCCAGCAGTTTTTCAAAGTACCGAATACGAACCATAGCTCTGACGAATGGAATGCTCCTGCATTGTCACCCGGAAGCTTATAGTCGAAATGATAAACGTAGGCAGGTTTGCGTCCTTGTTTTTCAAGGAGTAAACTCCAGTTGGAGGCAGCTTTGGCCATTGTTTCGGGGGCTATATCATTGGTAGTGTAGCCGATCATATAAGGGATATTCAGTTCATCACCCTCGTTTGCTGCTGTAGTTAGATCTTTAGGAATCAACTGATTGTCGACATTTGGACGAAGCAGTAGACTAAAGCGTTTTTGTTCTTTCATATAGTCGTAATAGAGACCAAGTAATTTTTCAGCAGGATAAGCCCGCATTGCTTCAAGTGTTGATATTCCGGCATGGTCGAATATGGCTTTGCCTGAAGCTTCTGCATTTTCCTGAGTGATGGTATTAATGATGCCGCTCAGCCCACCGCCGCTTTGAATGATAGCTCTTTGTATATATCCTTTACTGAGAGGCGAAGAAACGAGAACCTGTACGCTTCCTGCACCTGCACTTTGTCCAAAGACAGTTACGCAATTCGGATCACCACCGAAGAGTTCAATATTCCGCTTAACCCATTTGAGAGCAGCCAACTGATCGTATAATCCGTAGTTTCCGCTGCCGTAACCGCTTTCGGATGTAAGCAACGGATGTGCCAGAAAGCCTAACATTCCCAGACGATAGTTAATTGTAACCAACACGACATTCTTTTTTGCCAACGCATCGCCTTCAAATTCAATTTCATGACCAAAGCCTCCGGTGTATGCACCTCCATGGATCCAAAGCATCACGGGCATCTTTTTTGACGTAGCTGGAGCTGTTGTAAAGACATTCAGATACAGGCAGTCTTCACTGCGGACAGGGTCTCCGGCTTGATAAAACTCTTTTACATAGTCGATACCTGCTCCATTGTTAGCTCCTACAGGACCTCTGTCGGCTTGCAATGAAGCGGCTCCGTACTGATCGCATTTGCGAATGCCTTTCCAACTTTTGACCAGTTGTGGTTGTTTCCAACGCAATTGTTCAACAGGCGGGGCGGCATAAGGAATTCCTTTATAGATGGCGATTGAAGGATCTTTGTCGCTATAAACACCGCTTATTTCTCCACCGTCTATTTTTATAACAGGAGTCTTTGCTGATTGTTGTGCCCAAAGTCCGATGGCTGGGAACAGACACAATGTTGACAAGATAATTTTTATTACTTTCATGGTACGTCTGTTTTTTTTAATGATATATATAATAATGTATAGCAACAAATGTAATATTGTTTTTTTGATAAAGCAAGATGCTTTGATATTTTCTTCTACCGACTTTCATCAGTCGCTCTATTACATTGCTTTATTGTTGCTATTCAATCATTTGATGCTTAGGATTGACTAAATTTGAATATGTGCAAAGTCATATTTCTGTAAACTTCTCCATATATTTGACCATATAAGTGATTCTTGATGTGCACATCAGCTTGTTGAATACGATTCTGTGGAGGGTGAATTATGTATTATTTTTTGATTTTTTTCTTTCGCCAGGGGCCTTTTGTATGGCGTCTTTCTCTTTTTGGCGATAATTGATATAACAGATATTAAAATTTTAGACTAAAAATAGGATATATGATTGTCAATATGTATCCAATTAACAAATAAATCGCATGTTTACCTGTCAAATTGATTAAATGAAATATAAAATTGAACTTTATTGCTATAATTATTGTATACATTACTTTTATTTGTATTTTTGCAAGTGGGTTAACATGCATTTGGATTTTCACGCAAAGATTAATTTAGTGGAATGTATATTTAAAGCATATTTTAATTGAAAATGTGTGTATAGATGACAATCAAATGTGAATTTGAAATGAAAGAATTATAAAACTCTAATTATTAACATTAACAGATTGTGTGTATGAAACGAGTATTTTACTTGATGTTATGCTTGATTGCAAGCATAAATTTAGCGATGGCTCAGACTCACAAGATAACAGGTACTGTTATCTCCGGTGATGACAATGAGCCAATCATCGGGGCCGCGGTCGTTGTTAAAGGAACAACGAATGGGACTGTTACTAACATTGACGGTGCGTTTTCATTGAATGTACCAAACAATGCTAAAACGTTGGAAATTTCATATGTGGGTATGAAAAAGCAAGAGGTGGCCGTAAAGAATGGATTAAAGATTATCCTTGAATCTGATTCTCAAAATTTGAGTGAAGTCGTTGTAACGGCTATGGGTTTGACACGTGAAAAAAAATCACTAGGTTACGCAATTCAAGAGGTTAAATCAGAGGAATTGACTAAAGCTGGTGCATTAAGTGTTACGGGGTCTTTGGCTGGGAAAGTTGCAGGTGTACAAATTAATACATTTGGAGGTTCAGTTGGTGCTTCTTCTCGTATTTCTTTACGTGGAAATACATCTTTGTCAAATGATCAACAACCTTTAATTGTTGTTGATGGTGTACCTATTTCAAATGATACACAGCGTTCTGGTGATAATACCTATAAAGGCGTTGACTACGGTTCGGGTTTGAATGATATTAACCCTGAAGATATTGAGTCTATGACTGTATTAAAGGGTGGTTCTGCGGCTCTTTATGGTATGCGTGCCGGTAATGGTGTTATTTTGATTACAACCAAGAATGGTCGAAAGACCAATGGCGTAACAATTTCCTATGATGGAGATATTACAATTGACCGTGTTTCTACATTACCTAAATTGCAGAATAAATATGGACAAGGTTATACCGGAAGTGAATATTATTATAATTTGAATGGAGGAGGTTTGACTTATCAAGAATATGCTCAGAAATATGGATTTTCTTATGCTGATGGACAAGGAGGGGGAGTTAATGATGGTGTAGATGAATCTTGGGGTCCTCGTTTGGATATAGGATTGCAATTACCTCAATTCGATAGTCCTGTTGTAAATGGGACTCGCCAGTCTACTCCATGGATTTCACAGAAGAATAATATTAATCAGTTCTTTCAGACAGGTTATTCTATGAATCATATGGTTTCTGTTTTATCAAAGAGCGATAAGGCGAGTACACGTGTTTCCCTGTCATATAGGGATCAAAAGGGCACTATTCCTAATACGGATCAGCGTCGTTATTCAGGACAGTTTAATACAGATGTTGTATTGAATAGATATGTTGATTTCAATATGAGTGCTAATTATACACGTACCGAGAGTAATAACTTGCCAAATCAAGGTTATAGTGGATCAAACCCTATTAACAGTTTATTTTTGTGGAATGCACGTCAAATGAATATGAAATCATTAAAGGCAAATTGGGATGAAAGAGATGAACAAGGTAATTATACATTCTATAATTGGAATAGTAATTATCATATGAATCCATATTTTGATGTTAATGAGAATACGAATAGTCTTCAGCGTGATCGTGTATTTGCAAAGAGTTCTCTTTTTTATAAGCCTTTTGATTTTCTGAAGATAGAAGGTCGTATGGGCTTTGATTTTTATAATGCTCGTACTTTTGAGCGTGTTTATTTTGATCATGATTATCCTAATGGAAGATTCTCTCAGAGTACAACCAAGAATACAGAGTTGAATCTTGATCTTTTGGCTACATTTAATAAGACATTTGGTGATTTTAATGTTTCAGCTGTTGCGGGTGGTAACTATCGTGATTTGAATTGGGCTTATGACAATATGGGTGCTTCTGCATTAATTATGCCTGGAGTCTATACTATGTCAAATAAATCAGGTGATGCTATAGCAACAATGGATCATAGTCACATCCGTTCTAATTCAGTATATGCATCTGGCTCTATTGGATGGAAGAGTCAATTATTTTTAGATGCGAGTGCTCGTAATGATTGGAGCTCTACAATTCATAATTCATTTTTTTATCCTTCATTTAGTTTAAGTTGGATTCCAACAGAGTCATTCCAATCATTAAAGGGCAGTGTTCTTTCATTCTTGAAATTCCGTGGTGGCTGGGCAGAAGTTGGTTCTGCTACGAGTGCTTATCGTAATAGAAGCTATTATTATGCACAGTCAAGTACATTTAATGGTGTTGGTTTAACGTATAAGAGTTTTCAATATCCTAATTATAATTTGAAACCAGAGAAGACGAGAACTTGGGAAGTGGGTACAGAGATTGGTTTATTCGATAATCGACTCCATTTTGACGGAGCTTATTACTTTAAAACAACTAAGGATCAGATATTGAGTGTTACCACTTCAAATACGGTCGGTTTTGGCTCAATGTTAATTAATGCTGGGGAGATTCAAGGTAAAGGTATTGAATTACAGTTGAAAGGAGATATTCTTCGTAATCCAAAGGGTTTTAGCTGGTCAGCTACTTGGAATTTTTCTAAGGATTGGAGTAAAGTTAAAAGCTTATATCCTGAGTTAAATATTAAAACATATGGTATAGGCTGGACATGGGGTATTGCTACTCAAGCTCGTGAAGGTGAAAAATGGGGAGACTTGGTTAGTGATGGATATTATCGTTTGGGTGAAGATGATGGCGTAAAGAAAGGTGATCCTAATTATGGTAAGATACTGGTTTCTGACGGAGGTTTAATACAATCTAAATCTGCGCAGGTTATAGGTAATGTTACACCTGATTTCCTTACAGGGTTGCGTAACGATTTTACATATAAGAATTTTACTGCGGGATTCTTCTTAGATATGCGTATTGGTGGCGATATCTGGTCTCAGTCTATGAGTCATGGTTATGCAGCTGGGACGGCTAAGATAACGGCTGAAGGTGATGTGCGTGAACATGCGATTGTAGCGGGTGTTGATGTATTGCCAAACCTTGAGTTTGTGAAGCAAAATGCAGATGGTAGTTATTCAAAAAATGATATACAGACGGATGCACAAACTTGGTATGAAAGTGGAGGTGTTGCTGAAATGTATATTTTCAAGGGTTCATTTTTGAAATTGCGTGAAGCATATATTTCTTATGAAGTCCCGAAAGCGTGGTTAGTGAAGACAAAATATATTTCTAGAGCGAATTTGTCTTTGATCGGATCTAATTTGGCTCTTCTTTGGGTTGATAAGTCGAATACGATGCGTTTGGATCCTGAAGCAGGTGGCGTATCCAGTGATAGTCGTGGTGTAGGTTTCGAACAAGCAGGTGTTCCTCAATCACGTAGCTTAGGTTTTAAGGTAAGTCTCACATTTTAATTGAAAGGAAAAATTTATGAAGAATATATTTAAATACTCAGCAATCGCTTTTATGTCTGCATCTTTATTTGCATGTACTGGCGATTTTGATAAAATAAATACGGATCCGGATGCATTTGACTCAGCTCCTTATACAAATATGCTGGGTTATATGGAAGAATATGCTGCTAATCAATTTGGAGGTGATATGGATGGTTACGGTACATGGGCTGGTTACATTGTTAAGATTCAATATTTGGATAAAATGAGTGGCATTATTCCTACTAATAATACTTACGGTAATCGTTGGTATTACTGCTATTATGCTAATACACAACTTCAAGATGTTTTAGATAGGACGGAAGCAGAGGCTGATTCTTATAAAAATATCCGTTGGGTGTGCAAGATATGGAAGAATTATTGTTGGGCATATCTGACAGATGGTTGGCGCGATGTTCCATATACGGAAGCGATGAAAGGTGGAGAGGGCGTTCTGCATCCTAAATATGATAAACAGGAGGATATTTATCCTGCTATTTTGAGTGCTTTAAAAACTGTAGCTGATGAAATGTCAACAGGATTTGGTTCAGATAAATTGGGCGAAGGTGATTTTATTTATAAAGGAAGTATGGTTAAGTGGCAGAAATTCTGTAATTCTCTTCGCTTACGTTTAGCCATGCGTATTTCTGGTGTTTCTTCGGCTTTGGCAAAGAGTACAGTGGAAGAAATTTTTCAAAATCCCTCAAAATATCCGGTTATGGAATCTACTGATGATCAATGTTATTTTTGGTGGCAAGGCTCTGGTGATTATCGTGAAAGATGGTATGATAATATGTATGGCGGTCGTGATGATCATGGTATGTCAGATATTTTTATTAATCATATGAAAAATACAAAAGATCCACGTATTGCTTCGATAGCTCATTATGCTGGTCATTATAGTTTGGCAAGTAACTCTTATGTTGTTTATGCTAATGAATATACTGGTTTTCAAAATGGCCCATCCAAACAACCTGCTAATTTATATTCCATCTCTCGTATTGGAGCAATGTATCGTGATGATGCAAAAGGGTTTACTCCATTTATGAAAGCTAGTGAAGTTTATTATATTAAGGCTGAAGCTGCTATGCTGGGTTATAGTGTAGGGTCAACGGCTAAAGAGGCCTATGAAATGGCTGTTCGTCTTTCAATGAAAGAAAATAATGTTTCTGATGCGGATGCAGATACATACTTAACTGGTGCAGGTAAATGGGATGGAACAAAAGATCGTATATATTGGGACGAATGGGTCGCTTTGTTTAAGAATAATTTTGAAGCGTGGTGTTTATATCGTAGAACAGGCTTCCCAACAACAAACTATATTTCTTTAACTTCTGTTTGGGGTGATGCCCATAATACTCAACCTTTCCGTTTGCCTTATCCAAATAATGAATATTTGTATAATGCAGATAATGTGAAAGCTGCTGCTGTAAATTCTGTTAATTATTGTTGGGGTCAGCAAATGTGGTGGGATACACGTACAGGAGTTAAGTAAAGATTGATATTATGATATCAACAAGTTATAATAAAGGTTCGATTTTTAAGTATATTTAGACACACATTCAAAACCTCTTTTTCGGTGGAACTGCTTGTGAAAGTGGTTCCACTTTTATGTTTATTAGAAACTAATGTAATTGAATTCTTGATTTCCGGTAAAAGATATATTACTTTTGTCAAAGGATTTTCAATTGTCAACTTAAAAAATAAATGTATGAAGTCACTCAATCTGATCAAAAATGATCCATGGTTGGAGCCGTATAGAGAAGCTATTGAGAGTCGCTGTCAATACGCAATAGATAAAGAGGAGAGTCTAACGGACAACGGAAAGCAATCTCTGTCGGATATGGCTTCAGGCTATCTTTATTTTGGGCTGCATAAAATGGACGATGGATGGATATTTCGAGAATGGGCACCGAATGCTGTCGATATTTATCTGATTGGTACATTTAATAGCTGGAGGAAATACGAACAGTACCGTCTGAAGTCTTTGAAAAATGGCGTTTGGGAAATCAAGCTGGCAGAAGAAATGCTGCATCACGGTGATTTGTTTAAATTGTTCATAGAGTGGAATGGTGGTTCCGGTGAACGTATTCCTGCGTGGATCAGGCGAGTTGTACAAGATAGTAATACAAAAATATTCAGTGCGCAGGCTTGGAATCCGGCAAAGCCGTATGTGTTCCGATACAAGAACTTCAAGCCGGATGTTTCACCTCTTTTAATTTACGAATGCCATATAGGAATGGCTTCAAATGAAGAAAAGGTCGGATCGTATGATGAGTTTAGGAAAAATGTGTTGCCGCGCATAGCCGGTGAAGGCTATAATACTATTCAGATTATGGCTATTCAGGAGCATCCTTATTATGGTTCGTTTGGTTATCATGTGAGTAGTTTTTTTGCCGCTTCGTCGCGTTTCGGAACACCCGAAGATCTAAAGCAACTGATTGATGAGGCGCATGGCATGGGCATTGCCGTGATTATGGATATTGTGCATAGTCACGCAGTAAAGAATGAAGTTGAAGGACTAGGCCGTTTCGATGGTTCTTATGATCAGTATTTTCATGGTGGCAGCCGGCGTGAACATCCGGCGTGGGATTCACTTTGTTTCAATTATGGCAAGAATGAGGTGTTACATTTTTTGCTTTCTAACTGCAAGTTCTGGCTTGACGAATATCATTTTGACGGATTTCGTTTTGATGGCGTTACATCGATGCTTTATTATAGTCATGGCTTGGGTGAAGCCTTCTGCGGCTATGCCGATTATTTCAATGGTCATCAGGACGGCGATGCAATCGCCTATCTTACTTTGGCCAACAAATTGATACATCAGGTTAATCCGAACGCTATAACTATTGCTGAGGAGGTGAGCGGAATGCCCGGTCTGGCAGCAAAGATTGAAGATGGCGGTTACGGTTTCGATTATCGTATGGCTATGAATATCCCTGACTTCTGGATAAAGATGATCAAGGAGAAAAAAGATGAAGACTGGAAGCCGTCTTCGATCTGGTGGGAGACGACAAATCGTCGTGCGGATGAGAAAACAGTCAGTTATGCCGAGAGTCACGATCAGGCGCTTGTTGGTGATAAAACGATTATTTTTCGCTTGATTGATGCTGATATGTACTGGCATATGCAGACGAGCGATCGTAATGCGGTTGTTGAACGCGGTATGGCGCTTCACAAGATGATTCGTTTGGTGACGGCTACAACAATCAATGGTGCTTATCTGAATTTTATGGGTAACGAATTTGGGCATCCTGAATGGATTGACTTTCCGCGTGAGGGCAATGGTTGGTCATATAAATATGCACGTCGTCAATGGAATCTGGAGGATGATATGAACTTGAAGTATCATTTTCTGAGCGATTTTGACCGGGAGATGCTGAAAGTGATAAAAAACGTCCGAAATTTTCAGGCGATGCCTATTCAAAAGGTTTGGGACAACGATGGGGATCAGATACTGGCATATATGCGCAGGAATCTGGTGTTTGTTTTCAACTTTAATCCGGTGAAGTCGTTTACGGATTATGGATTGCTGGTTCATGAGGGCGAGTATGAAGTAGTGTTGGATACGGATGCGACTCAGTTCGGAGGTTTCGGTCTTTCGGATGATGCTGTTCATCATTTTACGCAATACGATGCTTTGTATGAAAAAGAGAAGAAAGGTTGGCTCAAATTATATATTCCGGCACGTACAGCCTTGGTTTTGAAATTAAAGAAAGACAAATAAACAATGAATATGCAATTATATCCGATGGTATTTAAGCCGATCCTGAAAAAAATTATTTGGGGCGGTTCAGCTATCTGCCCGTTTAAAGGAATTACCCCCGGTCAGGATAGTATTGGCGAGAGTTGGGAACTTTCGCATGTAGATGAAAATTTTTCTGTTGTCGATAACGGAGTTTTCGAAGGCAAATCTCTGGACGAACTTATTAGTACGTATGGAAAACAGCTGGTGGGAGGAAAGGTGATGGAACAGTTCGGTTCGCGTTTCCCGCTACTAATCAAGTTTATTGATGCGCATGCTGATTTGTCGATTCAGGTTCATCCGAATGATGAACTGGCAAAGAAACGTCATAACTCATTTGGAAAAACAGAGATGTGGTATGTCATTCATGCCGGTGAGGGTGCCGCTTTGTACTCAGGCTTTTCTAAACAGATCACTCCTGAAGAATACGTGGAGCGCGTTCAAAATAATACGATCATGGATG
>Ga0183096_1002858_pt1 | contig 11312 bp, 10 predicted proteins | sample Biomet5_FD_127791 | JGI IMG/M metagenome (GOLD analysis project Ga0183096, IMG submission 127791) | Microbial communities from bioreactor (seeded with sewage sludge) at LBNL, California, USA - Biofuel metagenome 5 (version 2) (version 3) | ecosystem: Engineered > Bioreactor > Anaerobic >...
CGCGGTGATGGCTTTGCGCACCGTGAAGGGCAATGCGTTAAAGCGTTATGCGTTTTATGATGATAAACTCCGGCAAACGATGCTGGAGGAAAACGCCGTGTTGGACGAAATGAGCAGCGCGCTGGACCAAGGCCAGTTCGTTCCCTTTTTACAGCCGATATTCAGCATGGAAAGCGATCAGCCCGTAAGCGCGGAAATGCTTGTACGCTGGCAACATCCGGAAAAGGGGCTGATTTCCCCGGCCCAGTTCATTCCGCTGTTTGAACGCAACGGGTTTATCACCAGGCTGGACACCTATATCTGGGAACAGGCCTGCAAACTGCTCAGCCGGTGGAAGAAGCAAAATTACCCGCTGCCGATCTCGGTCAATATCAGCCGGATTGATCTGTATTACGTCACCATATGCGACGACTTGCAGGCGCTGGTAAAGCGCTATGGCGTAGAACCCTCTCAGCTGCGGCTGGAGATTACCGAAAGCGCATACGCCAAAGATCCGGTCGAGTTGGTGGAAACACTGGAGCGTCTACGCGCAGCAGGCTTTATCGTACTGATGGACGACTTCGGAAGCGGCTACAGCAGCCTGAACGTACTAATGGATATGCCTGTGGACATCCTGAAAATGGATTCGCGCTTCCTGACCCGGTTGAACACCAATCCACGCGCAGCCAGCATCCTGACCAGCGTTGTACACATGGCAAAGTGGCTGAATATACCCATCGTGGCGGAAGGAGTGGAAACACCGGAACAGTTGGCGTTTCTGCGCTCCATCGGCTGTGATCAGGTGCAGGGGTATCTGATGGCCCGCCCGATGAGCGTGGCAAACTACGACCGACGGTTTGTTCGTTCATTCAGCATTCCCGCCGTGCCTGCTGACCGATCGGGCACGGTTGACCTTTCCCTGCTTTGGGGGACCAGCGCCCAGATCGATACCCTGTTTAACGGGATGATCGGCGGCATGGGCGTATACGAGCTTGCGGATGACAGGCTGGAAATCCGTCGGGTGAACGATGGTTTTTATGAGTTGTTTGGGTACACTCCCAAACAGGTCTTTGACAATTCCCTTGAAGCGCTGAAAATCGTTCATCCGGATGATCGCGCTCCCCTGCTGGAGGCTTGCCGCAGAAGCGCGCAAAGCGGACGGGTGGAGCGTATCGTGTGCCGTTTCGTCCATCTGCCGGACGGCCATCCGCTGTGGCTGGGAATCCGCCTGCGCTTCATGGGTAAGGCTGGCTCCAACTGTATTTATCTGTTTACCTTCAACGACGTTACGGAGCAAAAGGAGTTCGAACACGCCAGCGCTTTGCGAACGTACGCGATGGTGCTGAGCACCGTCTACGCAAGCGTTTTTGAAATCAACCTGACCACCTGGCGCACACGCGCCATTCATAAACCCACAGGCAACGTCAGCGAAGACGCTCCGGATAAATCCTGCGACCACCTGAAAGCATTTTTACGCCGCACGCTGGCCGAACCGGACGACGAGCTGCTCCGTTCTGTTTTCACTCCCGGATACCTTCGTTCCAAACTGACAGAAAACGTCGGCGAGTACTATATGCTGGAACGTCAGGTCAAAGGTGAAAACGGTCTGCCCCGCTGGGCGTCGTTCACGTTTATCAGCATTCCCTCCGACACGGCGGAAGAGGTCTACCTTCTGTGCATTGCAGATGTAAACAGCCGCAAGCATGCCGAGGAACTGCGCATGGAGAACCAGTGGCTGCTGCTGAAACAACGGGAACAGTCCCGCTACCAGACGCTGCTTGAGCACCTGGGCACTTCCCTTTTCGAGTGGGAAACCGATACCGGGAAAATGCTCTGTTCGCCCGGCTTCCAACGGTATGCCCTGGGCGGGTTTGATTTTCGGCAGTTGCGTTCTCATAAGGATCTGGAACCCTTCGTGGATCCACGCGACCTGAACCAGTACCGCCTGATGGTCAGCGATCTGCTCTCCCGCGGCAACACTTCTGTAATCCTTCGCCTGCTGGAAAAAGACGGCACTTCCGTATGGTGCCGCCTGCTGTGCCTGTTCACCAAGGAGAGCCCGGACGGAAGCCCGCGGTGTATTGGCGCAATCAGCAGAATTGACGAACAGATGAAAATTCGTGAAAGTTTTCTGGATGAACAGAGCCGTTTTCAGGCTTTCGCTGAAAATTTCATGGTCGGGCTGGGCATCTTTGAATTACGTGGCAACAAGCAGCGTATTTTATATCTCAGCAACGGATACCGTCAGATGGTTGGATTTGACGAGAACGAGCCGTATTATGACGAGCAGCACCCGTTTTCCACCGTGTATGCCGAGGATGTTCCGCGTTTTCTGGAAGCAACCCGTACCCTGCAGCGTACCGGGAAGCCCTATATCATTGATTATCGCGTTTATCATAAAAATGGTTCTTTGCTCTGGATGCGTTCGCATAATTCCATTTATCCCGGTCCGGAGGCCGGCACCAGCCGCGTTTTCGCCGTAATTGAGGATATTTCGGAGTTGAAAGCGCTTCAGGCACGGCTGGATAAACCGGGCACTCCTTCGCCGGACCCCGTAGCCTCTTGACGCGCCGTTCTCACGGGCGTATCATCCACTTGATTACCACGCGCGCCATTTCGCAACGGTTGATGCGTTTTCAGCGACAGGCAGAGCCGGTGCTTCCGCCATCCGTCTGATTGTGCGCGGCAAGGAGTTCTCCCATGCTGTATCCCAGAGTACTGATCGTATTATCGGCTCTTCCGGACGGGCAGGCGGCGCTGACCACCCTGATAGGAGCGTTGAGTCATGCCCTGTTCCCGGGTCTGTTGCGGTTTGCTTTACCGGTTGCCTTCCAGCCCGGATCGGATCAGCAGGACCCGCTGGCAGGTACTCCCGGAGCCGGTCATTTGCGATTTTACGAGGAGTCCGCCGGCATACAGGGCGTTTTACCGCTGGTAAACGGTGAGACGCATTTTTTACTGCTGCGCGGCGAGACTGCCTTTTCCCACCATTGGGATGCCGCCCTGTGGTTGCGTTTTCGGTTGTGCCATGCCACCAGCCCGCTGCTGACCGGGTTGATCGTGCCCGATGCGGAAGGGGCGCAGGCTTATCTTCCCGCGATCAGAGGCACCGTCGATATGGAGGGGGCGCCGCTCGGCCCGGGATTGGCGCTTGTCAACAGCGCCACGCCGGTCAAAACGCTGCTGGCTCATCCCGCATTGCTTTATGGTACCGTTGAAACGCTTCGGAAGCTTGATGGGGAGGCCTCCTCCCTTTCCATTCTGGCTTACTCCACAGGCGGCACAGTGTTCGCGCTGGATCGCGCTTTGCTGTGGCCCACCCGTCGTGAAACGCTTGCGGAAAAATTAAAAGTCCCTCCGCCGTGGGTGCTGCCCGCTTCCGGGCTGAACCGTTTTGAGCAATTAGCCGGTCTTTCGTTCATTCTGGGTACGGCGTCGGTCCGGGCAACGGTTGGGCTTTTCGGCCCTCAGGACAGTTATCCGCAGCGCCTCCCGGTTTCGTTGTGGTTTTACCAGCGTGCGCGCACATTGCTGCACCCCGCGTCTGCGCGTATGCCGATGTTTGTAACTGCGTTCGTGGACCTGCCCTCGTCTCCGCATCCCACAGACGCATACCTGCAACGCTTCACCTACCTGAAAGCGCTGAAAAAGCTTCCGCTCTCCCTGTATGCGGGGGGAGAATCGGAAAGGCGTCTGCGCTCGAGTTTTCCCAACACGCTCGCCTACCCGGAAACTACCCTGCTGCCCCGCACCCTTCTGGCGGACGGTATGTCCCCCCTGCAGCTTCTGAAACGGAATCAATGGCTGTTGCTGGAGCGCGCCGCGCATGCTTACCCGACCGCCACCCATATCGCGTGGCTGGATATCGACGTGCTTTCGCATCCCCTGTGCCCGGATGCCTGCCCGGATTTTTCCGTTCTGATGGATGATCGGATTCATCTTGGCTTTGTGGACGGGCACCCGGACGCATCGCTCGCCGTAGTGCCCCGTTCGCTTCTGCGTGTGATGGCCCGTGAGGTGCAGACCGTGACCCAATTGGACGAAGTGATGAAGCGCGGGTTTAGTGAAAGATCGCTGCTTCGCCGCCTGCTTCGCAGACATCCCGAATTTTTCACCCTGCACATGCTGCCGCGGAAGGGTTTGCTTTTCCAAAGCTGTTTTGACCGCCGTCTGCTCAGCGTGCCGCTGCGGCGGCAACTGGCTGATTTGCCCCAACCGATCCGCATTCCGCCACGCACAGCCGAAAAGAAGGAGAGTGAACCTCATGCCTGAAGCCTGCCCGAATCCCGAATCAGTCTTCCGCACCGTAGCCTACAGCCGGACCGAACAGGTGCACATTATTATCCCTTCGGACTGCAACCAGAACTTTCGCCTGTTTGGCGGAAAACTGATGGAATGGGTGGATATCGTCGCTGCCGTAGTCGCGCGGCGGCATTCGTCCTGCGATGTTACCACAGCGGCGATTGACCGGCTGGACTTTCTCGCACCGGCACGCCTGAACGATGTGGTCGTCATGCTGGGCCGCATGATTTTTGTTGGACATACGAGCATGCTGGTATGTGTGGATACCTTTGTGGAAGACTCCTCCTGTTCCACCGTCACCCGCACGCTTGTAAACCGCGCTTATCTCACCATGGTCGCGCTGGACAAGTCCGGGAAACCGATCGCTGTCCCCCGCCTGATGCTGGAAACCGATGAGGAAAAAGTTGAGTACGAGATCGGCCGGGCCCGGCAGCAGGCCAGCCGCCACGCCCCGCACTGATTCCAGCCATTTTAATTACCGCAACCTTCTCCGTGATCCCTCTTGATCCGAAAGGGAGGCGCTTCGCATGAAAAAACAAACTTTTCTCCCGGCTGCCGAAACCGACAAAGCGGATGTATGGGCTTTGTGGCGCGCCTGCGCCGCAGACCCCCGCAGTTGCTGGAACGAGGCTTACCCCACGGAAGCGATCCTGAAAACCGACCTTCTCAACGGTTGGCTGTATGTCTTTCGTGAGGATGACCACCTGATCGGTTCCTCCACGCTGATGGAAACGGATGATCTGGAGAGGTGTGGCTTTCCCTTTGCCGAGACCGAGGCAATTGCCGTGCTAACGCGCCTCTGTGTGCAGCCCGCCCTGCAGAAGCAGGGATATGGCAGTTTACTCCTCACCCATACGGAAGACCAGGCCGTCCGGAAAGGCGCGCGGGCGATTCACCTGTTGTGTGATGTACGTAACGCTGCCGCGCTGGCCCTGTATGCCCGTGGTGGGTATCGCCGTGTTTGCGAAGCGCATCTGTACGGAGATCACTTTTTCGTCCACGAAAAACTGCTCCCTTTCCCGAGCAACTAATAAGCTAAGTAAAACAACGTTTTTCTGCTGATCCTTACGCTTTGACAAGGCAAGTTTCACCATGCTATAATGCGTCAGGAAAAATCGTTAATATCAAAGGGGGATCACTGTGGACATTTCGGCGCTCCTCAAGGAGCTCTTCAACGGCGTCTTCTATCTGGGCACCGCAGAAGGGCTGAAAACACTGGTCATGTTTATCATTTCCGGAGTTCTCATTTATCTGGCTATCAAAAAGGATTATGAACCCGCGCTGTTATTACCCATTGGTTTCGGAGCCATTCTGGCCAACCTCCCGCCCGTTATCGACGCGGTGACCGGCAATGCCGCCGCAAGCGTGCTGGGCAGCGAAGGCTTTCTGACAGTTCTGTTTAATTCCGGCATTAAAAACGAACTGTTTCCCATCCTGATTTTCATCGCCGTCGGCGCGATGATCGACTTCTCCCCGCTGATGAAGGACCCGTCCATGATCTTCTTCGGCGCTGCGGCCCAGTTCGGCATTTTCGCAACGTTCCTGGTCGCGCTCGCCCTGATCCCCGTGGTGATCCCCGATATCGCGGCGATGGCGGCGGGACCGGAGAAAGACAGTATTATTCTTCGCCTCGCCTCGGCCATCGGCATCATCGGCGCGGCGGACGGCCCCACCACTCTGTATGTCGCAAACCATTTCCAGCTTTCCGCCTATATGGCGCCCCTGTCTGTGGCGGCGTACAGCTACATGTCGCTGGTGCCGGTCATTCAGCCGCCGGTCATCCGTGCGCTGACCACCAAGAAGGAACGTTGCATCCATATGGCCTACACCGAGCAGCGCGCGCCCCGGCTGGCGCTGATCCTGTTCCCCATCGTGGTAACGATTCTTGCGGGTGTGATCGTGCCGATGAGCGCGCCGCTGGTCGGCAGCTTGATGTTCGGCAATCTTCTGCGGGAATGCGGCGTGCTGGAGCGCCTCAGCAAAACCGCGCAGAACGAGTTGGCGAATCTGGTAACCATGCTGCTGGGCCTCACGATCGGCTCCACCATGATCGCGCAAAACTTCCTCCGCTGGGACACGCTTCTGATCCTTGCGCTGGGCCTGCTCGCGTTCGTGTTTGATACCGCAGGCGGCGTTCTGTTTGCCAAGTTCCTCAACCTCTTCCGGAAGAACAAGATCAACCCGATGATCGGCGCGGCGGGCATCTCCGCCTTCCCGATGAGCGCGCGCGTGATCCAGAAGATGGCGAAGGCCGAAGACCCGTATAACTTTATTCTGATGCAGTCCATCAGCGCCAACGTATCCGGCCAGCTCGGCTCCATCGTGGCGGGCGGTCTTGTCATTACGTTGATCGGCATGATGATCGGATGGTAAACGCCGAGTTACGGAAAGAAGGAAAAGAACATGTTTGCCTGGTTATTGAATTCTGCTGAGGCTACTGTGACCGCCGCTGCGTCCAACACCTATCTTACGACGCTGCCTCTGTTTACCAAAGGCCTGCTGACCACGGTTTTCGGGCTGGTCGGGGTTTTTCTGGTGCTGCTGCTGTTTTTCTTCGCGATCAAGCTGATGCAGCGCATGGGTGAAAAACAGGAAAACGCGAAGGAGTAATGAACATGCTGTATACGGAAGCAGATCGTTCTCAGGCTACTGCCGAACGAACCAAACGCCGCTGGATCGTCGTTTTGCCCGCGGTACTGCTGTTACTGGCAGCAATTGCCTCCTTTGTGTGGTTCCGGCTGCACCGGGACGTAAGCGGCTGGATCTGGACAGGTCTGCTTACCGTTGCAGGCGGCGCGTACTACCTGTTTTTCAACGGCGTGTATCTGCACCCGGTCGCGCTGTATAAAAAGCATGTGGATTACATGCTGGACGGTAATAAGCGCGAAACCGTCGGCATCCTGAAGGATATTACCGACGAGGTGCTGGATCACGACGGGTTGGACTGCCGGATGATCACCGTGAACATCGGGGATAAAAATGCCTCGGAAGACGACCGTACTTATTATCTGGACGCACGGGTCAGCATCCCCGCGCAGCTGAAGCCCGGCGACCGCGTTCGCGTGCTCAGCAACGACCGGATGATTGCCGCGCTGGACCCCGAAGGGAAAGAAGAGAACAAGTGATAGACGAACAACATCCGCGGCCGCCTGTGCTGGTGCTGGTCACCCTGCAGCGCGCCTGCGCCCGCCTGATTCGCAGCGGTGCGGACATGGCGCTGAAACAGCACTGCCCCCTGCACGTGCTGCACATTTCCGTATCGGAAGATGATCCGCAAAAGCCGTTGGACTCGCAGGCGCTGGATTATCTGTATGCGCTTTCCGGAGAGGCGGGCGCGGAAATGACCGTGTTCAGCGCCGAAGTTGCGGTAACCGCTATCGCGGAGTTCGCCGAAAAAATCGGCGCCCGGCAAATTGTGATGGGCAATGGCGAATGCGCGGACGGGATGGCGGAAACCCTTTCAGAACTCCTTCCCGGCGTTCAGGTCATGATCGTGCCGGACGAAGTTTAACTCAGTATTTTATTAAAACAACGTAAATAAAAAGCTCCGCTCAACGGAGCTTTTTATTTGCGGATTTTGCATCCCCGCAGACCATCCATGCAGCCGGTTTATCCGGCAGGTTTTCTCTCCTGCCATGCTTTTTCTGCAGGTGCGGAAGAATCAAAGTAACAACGCACCTCTGCCGGGTCGTTGCTATAGATGCTCCTCCGAATTTTATCTTACCGGCATACTTCCACAGCCAGCGGCTTGCAACCGGTCAGTGCCTCACTGCGTGGATCGGGCTGGCTTCCGCCTACATACAGGGTGAAATGTCTGCCAAGGGTGGTCAGGTTGCCATCCTCGTCGTACGCGGCGAACGCCTCGTCGCGAATCGGCAGCGTAACCGTCGCCTTTTCGCCCTCGCCAAGCGCAACACGCCGGAACGCGCAAAGGCTGTGGCATGGTACCGCACAGGGCGAATCGTGATCCTTTATGTATACTTGGATCACCTCGTCGCTTTCGCAGTCCCCCATGTTTTCCACCGTAACGGTCATCTTTCCGTCCGCGTAGTGGGCGTCGGAATAAGCAAAGCGGGTATAGCCCAGGCCGTATCCAAACGGATAGAGTGGCTCGCCGTGGTAATACCGGTAGGTACGGTTCGCCATGGAGTAGTCTTCAAAGTCCGGCAAATCCTCTACGCCGCGATAGAAGGTAACCGGCAAACGGCCGCTGGGTGAAACCTCGCCAAACAGGATGCGCGCAAGCGCCGCGCCCCCCAGTTCGCCGGGATACCATGCCTGCAGGATGGCGTTGCCTTCCTCCACCGCCAGTGCGCTGCCCGCGGAGAGCACCACCACCGTCGGCTTGCCGGCCGCCAGAACAGCGCGCAACAGTTTCTGCTGGCAGGGCGGCAGGTTCAGGTCCCGCTTGTCGCCGGACGAATACTCGTTTCCGGTGTCTCCTTCTTCCCCCTCCAGCGTCGCGTCCAGTCCAAGGCAAAGGATCACAGCATCGCTGTTCTCCGCCACGCCGACCGCCTCCGCCAGTCTGTCGTCCGCCTCCGCAAGGTTGCTGGTGCGGTCCAGGTACAGGTGACTGCCCTGTGAATACAGCACGCGTGTCTGCTCCCCGCAGGCAGCGCGAATCCCTTCCAGATAGGTGACATAGCGGGAGGAGGTGCCGTTATAATTCCCCTCCAGGCAGGCGACGCTGTTCGCGTTGGGGCCGATCACGCCGACCGTTTTCAGCTGATCCGGATGCAGCGGCAGAACGCCGTCGTTTTTAAGCAGCACCATGCTCTTTTCCGCCACGGTCTGCGCCAGTTCCGCGTTTACAGCCGTATCGTTCTGCATATAGGAAACCTTGTCATATTCGGAGCCTTCCGGGCCGAGAATGCCCAGCAGGAACCGCGTCGTCATCAGCCGTTCGCAGGCCGTGGTAATCTGCTCTTCGGTGATACGCCCTTCCTGATAAGCCGCCAGCACCTGCAGGTATACCTCGCCGCAATTGAGATCGCAGCCGTATTTCATGGCCAGCGCGGCGCTCTCCGGCGCTGTGGCGGTAACGCAGTGATTTTCGTGAAAATCCTTCAGTGCCCAGCAATCGCTGACCACGTGACCTTCAAAGCCCCATTCGTCACGCAGAATATCCTTCAGCAATACCTTGCTGCCGCACGCAGGCTCTCCGTTTACGCGGTTATACGCGCCCATCACGCTTTCCACATGCGCTTCCTGCACCAGCGCCTTAAAAGCGGGCAGATAGGTTTCCCGCAGGTCTTTTTTGGATACCCGCGCGTCGAAGTGGTGGCGGATCGCCTCCGGGCCGGAATGCACGGCAAAGTGCTTGGCGCAGGCCGCCGCTTTCAGCGTTTTCCCCTTACCCTGCAAGCCCTTTACAAACGCGACTCCCAGCCGGGAGGTTAAGAACGGGTCTTCTCCGTACGTTTCCTGCCCGCGGCCCCAGCGGGGATCGCGGAAGATGTTCACATTGGGCGACCACATCGTGAGGCCCTTGTAGATATCCCGGTCACCGTGCGCGGATTGCATGTTATATTTTGCTCGCGCCTCGGTGGAGATGGTATCCGCTATGGTTTCCATCAGGCTGTCATCAAAAGCGGCCGCCATACCAATCGCCTGCGGAAATACCGTTGCCGTTCCAGCGCGGGCAACGCCGTGCAGCGCCTCGTTCCACCAGTTATAAGCCGGTATGCCCAGCCGCGGGATCGCAGGCGCGCGGTAACGCAGCTGGCCTGCTTTTTCGTCCAGCGTCATCTGCGCGACCAGTTCGTGCGCCTGTTTTCTGGCTTGTTCCCTGTTCATTATTTTCATCCTTTCGGTTCGTCCGCCCCGGTATCCGGGTTTTCTCCGTTTTGATATACGAGCCGGATAACGGGGATTCCTCTTTTCTCTTCAACCATCTTTCTGATGTATAAGAAGAACCCCGTCCGGGAGGCAGCCCGGGCGGGGCGAAAGTTGCGGCACGGAAAGGATGGTTGTAGGGAAGACCCTCTCCGGGAGTTTTGTTTTCCGACGTGCCGCAGGCGCCGGAAAGCGCGAAAGGCTAATGGTTTTCTTGATCCGGGAGGTATTCCAGCAGGTCCGCAGGCTGGCAGTCCAGCACCTCGCAAAGCTTTTCCAGCGTGGAGAAACGTACGCCCCTTGCTTTCCCTGTTTTCAGGATGCTCAGGTTGGCAGCCGTAACCCCAACGCGCTCACTCAGTTCGTTCAGTGACATTTTCCGTTTAGCCAGCATAACATCCACTGTAACGTTGATTGGCATCCTTCTCACCTCAAATCGTCAATTCGTTTTCCTGCCGCAGGCTGGCGGCATTTTGCACCAGCGCGGCCAGCACGCGGAACACGATGATCGCCACACCGCCCACGAACGTAGCTCCGGACAGGCACAGCAGAATGAAACCCGGCATAATCCCCACAATCAGCAGGAATCCCCACAGAACCGCCACCAGGCCGAGGTCCAGAATGGCCAGACGCTCGATCAGCATAAACCGCCGGGCGTTCTCCGCACAAAACGCATTGTTCTCCGCGATGGTACCAAACACCATCCATAACAGCGCGATCGCCGCAAAGACCGGCAGGGAAATCAGCCCCCCATAGAGTTCCATCGGCAGCGCCCAACCGGATAGGTCCGGGCGCACATTCGTCACATGGGACATGTACCCCGGCACACCGCCCAATACAACCAGGAGAAGCACCACAGCGCAAAAGATCAAAACCGTTTTCAGTAAAATCGAAGCCGTACCTGTTTTCATTTCCAATCCTCCTTCATGGTAGTATGGGAACACTATACGGCATTAATTCTCGTATGTCAATATATTATTATTGTTTTATTTAATTTTATAATGTTAATCGATGCCATGTCCATCAATTCGCACGTTCGGAAAGCTGCGGCGCGCAACCCGATTTCACCGGGTTGCGCGCCGCTAACCAATATTATGTAAAAGGAGATATTGTTTATTTACCGTTGAACTTGTGAATCAGCGCGTTCAATGTGGCCGCCAGATCGTTTTGCTGTTTATGGGAACTGTCGTGCA
>Ga0183096_1002860_pt1 | contig 11299 bp, 8 predicted proteins | sample Biomet5_FD_127791 | JGI IMG/M metagenome (GOLD analysis project Ga0183096, IMG submission 127791) | Microbial communities from bioreactor (seeded with sewage sludge) at LBNL, California, USA - Biofuel metagenome 5 (version 2) (version 3) | ecosystem: Engineered > Bioreactor > Anaerobic >...
CGTGTTTTTGGACATCCAAGCTTCCTTACAATCTCTGTAGGAGATATGCCTTGATCATATAAGTCCAGTGCTTTCTTTTTCTTATCCTGTGCGTACATATATTGGTCCTTTCCTTAGTCCAACTTTTGGTCCACACCGCTTCTCATAAAAAATTGCACTTTTTGGTTATGCAAATATATGATGTTATAATTTATATGTATATTTTATTAATTTGAAAGCTGAGGATTTGGATATGAATATTATTTTATTATCTGGCGGTTCTGGAAAAAGATTATGGCCATTATCAAATGAAATTCGTTCGAAACAATTCATTAAGATATTTAAGAACGAAAATGATGAATACGAGTCCATGGTTCAAAGAATGTATCGTCATATTAAAGAGATTGATTCTGAAGCGAATGTAACAATTGCCACATCAAAGACACAAGTTTCTGCAATTAATAATCAACTCGGTGATGTGAATGTTGGCATATCCGTGGAGCCAAGCAGAAGAGATACGTTTCCTGCAATCGCATTAGCCACAGCATATTTACATGATGTACAGCACGTTTCCGAAGAAGATGCGGTTGTTGTATGCCCAGTTGATCCATATGTTGAAGATGATTATTTTGAAGCATTAAAGAATTTATCTCAGCAGGCTGAAAAAGGTGAAGCAAGTTTGGTCTTGATGGGTATCGAACCTACTTACCCAAGTGAAAAATACGGGTATATTATTCCGAATACAAAAGATAATGTAAGCGATGTATCCACATTCAAAGAAAAACCGAACTATGATACTGCAAAGAAGTATATTGCTCAAGGTGCTTTATGGAATGGTGGTGTTTTTGCATATAAGCTGAAATATGTATTAGAAATTGCAAGAAAATTACTAAACTATACGGATTATGAAGATCTTTACCAGCGCTATGACACTTTGACAAAGATTTCTTTTGACTACGCAGTTGTAGAGAAAGAGAAAAAAATCCAGGTCATGCGATTTAGTGGCGCATGGAAGGATCTAGGTACTTGGAATACATTGACCGAAGCAATGACGGAAAATGTCATTGGCGAAGGTATGATGAATGATGAATGCAAAAATGTGCATATTTTGAATGAGTTAAATGTGCCAGTTCTTGCAATGGGCTTGAAAGACGTGGTGATCAGTGCTTCTCCAGACGGTATCCTAGTATCCGATAAAGAACAGTCTTCAATGATCAAACCATTTGTTGATTCGATGAATCAGCAGATTATGTTTGCAGAGAAATCGTGGGGAAGTTTCCAGATATTGGATGTGGAGGAAGACAGCAGAACAATAAAAATAGCCCTAAATCCAGGTCATAGTATGAATTATCATTCTCATATGCATCGTGATGAAGTTTGGGTAGTCCTTTCTGGTGAAGGCACTACAATTGTGGATGGTATGGAACAGCATGTGTCTGTTGGAGATGTCATAACAATGCAGGCAGGGTGCCGGCATACAGTTCAGGCCATTACGGAGTTAAAAATGGTTGAAGTACAGCTTGGGAAAGATATTAGTGTCCACGACAAACAAAAGTTTTCTTTGGAGTAATTTATGACTGAGACAGACAGACAAACTAATCTGCCGTTTCTGTTAAAACCAACAGGAAAGGATTATCTTTGGGGAGGAAACCGACTCAATGATGATTTCTCAAAAAACATTCCAATAGAACCGTTAGCGGAAACATGGGAATGTTCTACGCATCCTGATGGAACAAGTATAGTAAACAGCGGTACATATCAAGGAATGCTATTGACAGATTTATTGCATCAGCATCCAGAATTTCTTGGAACGCATCCAAGAAGTGTTTTAAGTGCGTGTCACTTAAGAGATGATGAGCTGCCTATATTAATTAAGCTGATTGATGCTAAACAGGATTTATCGATTCAAGTTCATCCCGATGATACATATGCATATCAGAAAGAAAATGGACAGCTAGGCAAAACAGAAATGTGGTATGTTTTAGATGCAACGAAAGATGCTTCTTTGATCTATGGTCTGCAGCATGATACCGATAAAGAGACTATTCGCAAAGCCATTGAAACGGGAACGCTGGAAAAATATTTACAGAAAGTCCATATTGAAAAGGATGATGTTTTTTTCATTGAAGCAGGAACTATTCATGCAATCAATGCTGGAGCACTGATTGCAGAAATTCAGGAGAGTTCCAACTTGACCTATCGTCTATACGATTATGATCGTATGGATAAACACGGAAATAAGAGACCATTGCACGTTGAAAAAGGGCTCGATGTTGCGAATTTGAAAGCATCCAGTGAACCAATTCAGCCAATGCGTGTATTAAAATACACAAGGGGCTGCGCAAATGAGTTTTTATTCCGCTGTAAATATTTTCAAGTAGAACGTTTGTTGATCAATACGGAACGTATACGGGAAATGTTAACTATTGGTACAGATGAAGTGTCGTTTATGACGCTACTTTGTGTAGATGGCTGTGGAATGATTCAGTTTAAAAATTATTCTCTTCCGTTCTTTAAAGGGGACTGCATCTTTGTGCCGGCAAACTCGGTAGAGCTAAAGATCCACGGGACTGCGCAATTTTTAAAAGTAAATTGTTAGGAGAGCTCAAATGATTGAATATAAAAGTGTGTATCAAACATGGGTATCAAAGGCTGTAGAAGACAAGGATATCGTCAAGGAATTACGGGATATCCAAAAGGATGATGCAAAGATTGAAGATGCTTTTTATAGAGACTTGGCTTTTGGTACAGGTGGTTTAAGAGGCGTGATTGGTGCAGGTACCAATCGGATGAACATCTATACAGTTGCCAAGGCTTCACAAGGTCTGGCTAATTATGTTGTAAAGAACTTTAATGAAGCAGACCGTAAGATTGCAGTATCGTACGACTCCCGGATAAAGAGTGATCTGTTTTCAAAGGTTGCTTCTGAAGTTTTTGCGGCAAATGGGATTAAGGTATTTATTTATAAAGAATTGATGCCAACACCATGTTTATCCTATGCCGTTAGAAGCATTCATTGTGCTGCTGGCATTATGGTGACAGCTTCTCACAACCCAGCAAAGTATAACGGATATAAAGTATATGGCAGTGATGGCTGCCAGATTACAACGGAAGCAGCAGCAAAAATCCTAAAAGAGATTGAAGAAGTTGATACATTTAGCGATGTGAAAAGAAACTCCTTTGAACAGGAAATGGTACAGGGGAATATTTCGTATATCAATGATTCGGTTTACACTGACTTTGTCGAACAGGTAAAAAAACAAACAATGCTAAAAGAAGGAGAAACAATAGACAAGAACGTTTCGATTGTATACTCCCCTTTGAATGGCACTGGGTTGAAGCCGGTTACGAGAACCCTTGGAGAAGCTGGCTTTACGAATATTACAGTGGTGCCAGAACAGGAAAAACCGGATGGAAATTTTCCGACATGCCCATACCCGAACCCTGAGATTCGTGAGGCAATGGAATTAGGTATTCAATACGCCGCGAAAAATCACGCGGACCTTTTATTAGCCACGGATCCAGATTGTGATCGCTGCGGTATTGCGGTCAAAAAAGAAAATGATGAATTCCAGTTATTAAGTGGAAATGAAGTTGGTTTGTTACTGCTTGACTATATTTGTTCAAGAAGAGTTGCTAATGGAACCATGCCAGCAAATCCGGTCTTTGTTAAGACAATTGTCACAATGGACTTAGCAGAGAAGATTGCAGAACACTACGGTGTAAAAACAATCAATGTATTAACAGGTTTCAAATTTATTGGGGAACAGATTGGAAAATTAGAAAAAGACGGACATGAAAGCGATTATATCTGTGGTTTTGAAGAATCCTATGGCTATTTGACTGGTTCTTATGTAAGAGATAAAGATGCGGTCGATGCAGCATTCATGATCTGTGAGATGTTTGCGTATTATAAGACAAGAGGAATCTCACTCTTGGAAAAACTGGATGATATATATCATACTTACGGATACTGTCTAAATACCCTGCACAGTTATGAATTTGATGGCTCTGCTGGTTTTGAAAATATGCGGCAGATCATGAAAAAATTCCGGGGACCAGTCCAAGGATTTGGCGGCAAAGATTTAAAGAAATGTCTTGATTACGGTCAGGGACTTGATGGGCTGCCAAAGAGTGATGTATTAAAATTTCTTTTAGAAGATAACTGCAGTGTTGTGGTAAGACCTTCTGGAACAGAACCAAAGTTGAAAACATATATATCGATTACATCTGACAGTAAGGAAAAGGCAGAAGAATTGGAAAAGAGAATGTCAGATGAATTAGGACAATGGATGAAATAATTGATTCTGGTGTGAATATTCGTTAAAAAGTCAACCAACAGGCTATTATTTGGAAATAAGGAATAATAGCCTGTTTTCATGAATAATATTGTTTATATGCGAGACTTTGTGAAAATGGTATAATTCTATAGATTCTAAAAAGAAGGTATAGATATGCACAGAATACAGTTTAGTCCTCCAGACATCAGTGAGGCAGAGATTCAGGAAGTTGCAGAAGCACTCAGAAGCGGTTGGATCACTACAGGGCCGCGTACAAAGAAACTGGAAGCCAATCTGGCAAGTTTTTTGGGTACCAATAAGGTAGTTTGTCTGAATAGCGCAACGGCGGCGGAAGAGCTTAATTTTAGAGTGTTGGGGATTGGTGATGGTGACGAAGTCATCGTTCCTGCTTATACATATACTGCCAGCGCATCCGCTGCATTGCATACCGGAGCCACGATTCGGATGATCGACTGCCAAAAGAACAGCCTGGAAATGGACTATGATGCTTTGGAAAAGGCAATCACGGAAAAGACAAAGGCCATCGTTCCGGTGGATCTTGGCGGTGTTCCTTGCGACTATGAGCGCATTTATCGCATTGTTGAGAAGAAAAAGGATTTGTTCCATGCCAGCAATGAAATACAGAAAGCCTTTGGCAGAGTCATTGTTTGTGCGGATGGTTCACATGCGTTAGGAGCTTCTCAAAATGGCGTCATGGTTGGCAATATTGCCGATTTTACTGCATTCTCATTCCATGCCGTGAAGAACTTTACGACCGCAGAGGGTGGGGCTTCCACGTGGAAGGCTCATAAAGGCTTAGATGATGAAGCGTTATATCAACAGTATCAGCTGCTTTCCCTGCATGGGCAAAGCAAGGATGCCTTGGCAAAGACAAAACTTGGAGCTTGGGAATATGATATTATTGGACCTTGGTACAAGTGCAATATGACCGACATCATGGCAGCCATTGGTCTAAAACAATTGGAGAGATATCCAGGTTTGCTGGAAAGACGCCATGTCATTGTGCAGAAGTATGATGAGGCTATGGATGAGATGGGCATTGACCATATTCACCATAGAGGAGAGAACTATATAAGTTCGCATCACTTGTATATTACAAGAATTCCAAATGCGACCGTGGAACAAAGAAATGAAGTCATCACCAGAATGGCAGAAGAAGGTGTTGCCGTCAATGTACACTACAAGCCGTTGCCAATGATGACGGCATATAAGCAGCTGGGGTTCGATATCCAGGATTACCCAAATGCGTATAATCAGTATCACAATGAAGTGACCCTTCCACTGCATACATTATTAACAGATGAAGATGTGCAGTTTGTCATTGAGACTTATTGTAAGGTATTGAAAGAAATGAAATTGATATGATATTGCAAAGCTGGGACAAATTACCTGACAATATGCGTACAAAAGAAGTGCGTCCATACTATGATCTTTTAAAGAAGCATACATTTGCGCTGATTCTTAAAAGATGTTTTGATGTCATTATGTCCCTGCTGCTGTTAATCATTTTGTCCCCTGTTTTTTTAGTATTAGCCGTTTGGATTAAGAAAGACAGTGAAGGACCTGTTTTCTTCCGGCAGGTACGTGTGACGCAGTATGGCAGAGAATTCCGCATCTTTAAATTCCGTACCATGGTCAATGATGCAGAAAAGAAAGGATCTTTAGTTACAGTCAGCGCAGATGCTCGAATTACTGCAGTAGGCAAAAAGATACGCCATGTCAGATTAGATGAGATTCCACAGTTAATTAATGTGCTGACCGGAGACATGACCTTTGTCGGAACGCGACCAGAAGTACCAGAATATGTAAAAGCTTACACAAAGGAAATGATGGCAACACTATTATTGCCTGCAGGTGTTACTTCCGAAGCCAGTATTCAGTATAAAGATGAAGACGATTTGATTTCTTCGGCAAAAAATCCAGGCGAGACCTATATCAAAATCGTATTACCGCAGAAGATGCACTATAACCTCAACGCTATCCGTTCTTTTAGTTTAGGGAAAGAACTCAAGACACTCGGGAAGACGCTAAAAGCAGTATCCTAGAAAGGCCGAAATGAAAACAGCATTGATCTTTGATTGCTATGACGATTACAATATTCGCATTCAGTACATCAAAGCAGCTATGGAACGAGCTGGATATGCTGTACATGTTTTCTTTTCGGACTTTGACCATTATTCGAAGCAATATGTAACCAAGAAACGAGATGGCATTGAATACCTGCATGCGAAGGAATATCAGAAGAATCTATCGTATTCGCGTATTCAATCTCATCTTCAATTTGCTAAGACATGTGTCAAAAAAGCAGAAGAATATAGCAATATATCTTTGATTTATGTTATGGTGCCTCCAAATAGTTTGTGCAAGGAGTTTGCTGCGTATAAGCAGAGACATCCTGCAGTGAAACTGATATATGACCTATGCGACATGTGGCCGGAGTCCTTGCCGGTAGGAAATACGGCCAAGGTTCTAGGTACACCAGTATTTACCGTTTGGAGAAACGATCGGAATCAATATATTGGCACGGCAGACTGTGTACTCAGTGAGTGCAATCTGTTTGCGGATAAGATCCGTCAATACGTACCAGAGCAGAAGCTGCATACAGTATATTTATGCCAAGAATATCACGAGAGCAATTCGAGCAGTGGGAATGATCAAATATCCTTTCTCTATATGGGCTCAATGAACAATATTATGAATATTGAGCTGATTGTGAAAGTTCTATATGAAATGAATCAGAAAACAAAAGCAGTGCTTCACATCGTAGGAGATGGCGAAAAGAAAGCGGAATTATTGCAGCAAGTACAGCAGATTGGTGTAGAGATCTTCGACCATGGCGTGGTCTATGATGAAACGAAAAAGCAGGAAATCTACAGTCAATGTCAGTATGGCTTGAATCTCATGGTCGACAGTGTCTTTATTGGCCTAACCATGAAATCCCTAGACTATATGTCTTATGGACTACCTTTGATCAATAATATCAAAGGAGATACATGGAACTTCGTAGAAAATAATCGGACAGGTATCAATATTGTAAATGGAAAGGAGAAAGAAGCTGCAGACAAAATTGTCGAAGTAACAAAGCTGCACTATAATCAGTATCACGAGAATACAATCGCTTTATTCCATACTGTATTTGAGACAAACATCATTGAAAATCAATTAGATAAAATCCTGGAGGATCTATGACAAGAGTTTCAGTAGCAATGGCAGTATATAACGGGGGAAAATATCTAAATGAGCAAATGGGGTCAATTATCAATCAACTTACATCTGACGATGAGCTGGTTGTCAGCGACAATATGTCTACCGATGATTCGAGAGAAATCATTCTTTCTTACTTTAAGACATATCCGAACATCAGGATCGTTGAATGCAGAGAACCGGGTATCATTCCAAACTTTGAAAATGCAATTCGAAGCTGTTACGGGAAATATATCTTCTTGGCCGATCAGGATGATGTATGGAAGCCAAGTAAAATTGATCAAGTATTGAAAGAGTTTGCAGAATCCGAAGCAGATCTGATCCTGCATAATTGTGATTATGTGGATGAGAATCTTGCACCCTTGCATAAGACACTATTTAGAGATCGACATGCAAAACCTGGTTTTCATCGGAATCTATTGTTCAATGCATATCAAGGATGCTGTATGGCATTCAAAAGAGAGCTTTCATCATTGATCTGTCCAATTCCTAGAGATATTGCAATGCATGATCAGTGGATTGGATTATTGGCGGAAAAGACAGGCGTTGTGGACTTCTTTGATGAAAGATTAATCTTATATAGAAGACACAGAGGAAGTAATTCAGCAAAACGGGTTGGAATTGCGAAGAAATATCAGTATATAAGAAAAATGAAGAAAGAAATTCGCAATCGAGTCGGGGACAAAGCAATATAAAATTAAATGAAAAAATGGCATCGATGAATTTGACTATGGAACGAACTTATTGTATCTGCAGTTTCACTTATGCTAAAATCACATTGTAAAGAAGGGTTAAACAATGGAAAAGGACACAAATATTAATATAGATGAGCGAGAAGTGGATTTAAAAATATTGTTTGCATATGTTTTTAAAGAATGGCGAAAGATTCTGATTGGCGGTTTAGTATTTTGTATGCTGTTTGTGGCATATAAGGGGTATAAATTAGTTAAAGAGAATTCCTTAGCTTCCGCGGCAGCCACTGTAGTAATGTCTGATGAACAGAAACAATCGATGGATGAAACAACAGCATCGATTGCATATTTAAATGATTATATCAAGAATTCAATTTACGCAAATATTGATCCGTATAATGAAGCGGTAACAACTTCAACGATATCGATAATTACTTCATCGAATGATAAAATTGCGAATTTATTAGATTCTACAAACCACGCGAATCAGATTGTACAAGCTTATTCAACATATATCATGAGTGAAATTGATTATAGTTCTTTGGCAAATACACTTGGTACGACTGAACAAAATTTAGATGAAGTCATATCAACAAAACCAGATTATGATGCTGACACGGTGACATTAAGGGTGATTGGTACTGACAAGAAACAAACAGAAGAAATATCTAATTTCATTATTAAAGCAGTCAATGCAGAAGAAACAAATATTAAGAACCAGTTTGGTGATTATACGCCAAGTATGTCAAAGCTTGTTACAAATGTGATTGTGGATCAGGGTTTGATTTCCCCTGTACCTGCACCTGTAGCCGGATCAACGCCGGTATATATAGTGAATGTAGCGATGAATAATGCATTAACTAAAAAAACGGCTTTGGAAACATCTTTGAAATCACAACAAGCAGCGATGACTCCGGTCACAGCTTCACCCGCATCGCCAATTAAGAATTCAATAAAATATGGATTGATAGGATTCATTGTTGGAATACTATTCATGATTCTTCTGTATACAATTAAGTTTTTGACTACAGGAAGAATTGTTACGGAGAATGATTTAAAAGAAATTTATAAAATTAGGGTTTTGTCTGTGCTGCCAATGAATACCTTAATCGGTAAAAAATCTAAATTTGATAAGTCAATATATCGTGAAATAGATAGTGCATATGGAGTCGGGAAAGATGTTTGTCTTCAAAAGGCAATAACAAACATTACTGGCTACACATCTGATATGAAATCAATTCTTATTATTGGTTCAAATGTAGCCGAAGATGTTAATTCAATTGTGGCGGAACTTCAAAAATTGACTGGCAGTATTTGCTTTAATTCGTCATCGGAGATTAATGCAAATGCGGAGGAGTTGAGAAAATTGAAAGATACGGATGGAGTGATTCTCTTAACACAGAGAAATAGTACACGAATCAATGAATTAACAAAGACAATTGAGACAATAGAGAACTGGGGAAAGCCAGTTATTGGAAGTATTGTTCTATAAAACAGTAAAGAGATACAGTATTGCCTGTATCTTTTTTAAATGAGTTATACTATCTGAAACTGTACATTTTTTATGAAAAGGAATACTATAAAAAGGCATTTTAGTGAGGAACTTTATGAAACAGACAAAATCAAAAGTAAGAATAAATTGGGTAGGCATAACATGGATGCTTTTATTAGTACTCTCTATTATTTTCTTTTTTATTGTAATTAATTTTATTATTTTTCCACATAAATTTATTTTTCCACTCGGATTGATACTATTTTTGATTGTTGCAATCATGGGAATTTTATCTCTGAAAAATTCCAAGCATAGAAGTGTAAAGAAAAACAAAAAATCAATAAAGAAAAGAATTGTTACAGCAGTAAATTGTGTTTTATGTGTTTTGTTGGCTGCGGGAACAATTTATGTTCCAATTCTTCAATCACAGATGAAGGGCGTATTTGTTGAACCATCTGAGACACAAGAAATAGAGATTAATGCTTATGTAATGACATCGCAGTATAAGAGTGCGCATCCTGATATATTTACAAATACAGAAACATCAACAAATTTGCAAGATTATAAAGATAAAAAGTTTATTACACAGTCAAAAGTGGATCAAGATAATCAATCATATGCATTAGAGAATATTCAGAAACAACTTAATACAAATGAACTAAATATTGTTTCAAAAAATGATATTTTGTCTTCTGTTAGTGCATTGTATGCCGGTACGGGCGATGTGATGCTTATGAACGATGCATATTCTGCAACGATAAAAGAAGTTACAGGATATGAAAATTTTGATCAGGACACGCAGATACTCTATACAGTTGTAAAGACTGTACAAGTTGAACAGAAAGAAAAAGTCGAACAGAATTATACAAATACTCTATTTATGGTGTTTATTGCAGGTTCTGATTCAAGAGATTCATCATTAGAATATTATACAAGAACAGATGTAGATTTATTAATTGCGGTAGATCCTGTTACCAAACAAGTATTATTAATATCAATACCTAGAGACTGGTATGTTAAAAATCCAGCATTGGGTGGTGGCTATGACAAACTTACTCATTTAGGAAACAGCGGACTGCAAAACACAATGGATGGTTTAAATGAAGAATTTGGAATCGATTATATTAAAGATTATTTTGAAGTAAATTTTACGACTTTTTATAATATTGTTGAGGCAATTGGTGGAATTGATATTAATAATCCATATACATTTAGTTTAGATAATGGTCAAGCTAGTGATACAGGACATGGCGAGAGTAGTGGATATGTCTTTGAAGAAGGACCGCTCCATTTAAATGGTGATCAAGCACTGAGTTATGTGAGAGAACGGTATAACCTTCCAAATGGTGATTATGGCCGGAATGAACATCAAGCAATTGTTCTTCAAGCAATCATTACAAAGCTGACGAGTAAAGAAATTATTACTAGTTACAACAGTTTGCTTAATAATCTGCAAGGTAACTTCTTGACATCAATTAGCTCAGATTCGATTTATTCATTGGCACAGATGCAATTAAATGATAGTAAAAAGTGGAGCTTTATAACATATCATTTAGGAGGGCAAGGAGGCAATGATGTCACTGCTTCAATGGGCAGCCAACTTTTGTATGTTTCGTACCCTCTTACAACAC
>Ga0183096_1002861_pt1 | contig 11298 bp, 6 predicted proteins | sample Biomet5_FD_127791 | JGI IMG/M metagenome (GOLD analysis project Ga0183096, IMG submission 127791) | Microbial communities from bioreactor (seeded with sewage sludge) at LBNL, California, USA - Biofuel metagenome 5 (version 2) (version 3) | ecosystem: Engineered > Bioreactor > Anaerobic >...
GCGATTTTCTTGCGAATATAAAAACAATCAAAAAATCTCATAAATATGTAGTTGCGATAGAAGGATACTATACAGGCATTATCGCTAAAATGGCTATATCAAAAATAGACAGATAGCTTTCGATTTTGGGTTGCTTATTTTGTTTAAATTCTTTGTTGTGAGCATATGGCATTGCTGTTATAATATGTACAAGACCAATATCTAATAACAAAATATAAATTATGGCGTAAATATTCATGGTGGACTTCCTTCACAGGGAGTCCACCATTTTTTATGACAATGTTGAGGTTTCGATGTAGCAATGGGAGATGTGATGGAGCCTGTCGGCGACTCCAGTTGGGAACAGGGCCGGCGGGATCACTTTCGGTGAACTGTCGAAAATGTACCTGGAGCACCTACGGGTATCGGGGAGGACCGACAAGCACATTATCACCCTCGCCGGGTTGCTCAAGAACATGTTCTTCGAGGTGCTCGGCAAGGACACGCCTGTTGAAAGCATGAGCTATTTGAATGACATGGTTCCGTTCATGCGTCAGATGCAGGGTGTCAGCGAACAGACGAGAAAGCCACGGTCCCAGACCTCGGTGAATCGGTACTGCGACTACGTGGACGCCATTTTCAACTTCGGGGTCGAAATGAAGCTCATTTCCTCCAACCCCATGAAAGGGCGGAAGAAAGCGAAGGAACGCCCTCGTGATGTCCAGGTCAACGTTTATGACCTGCGCCGGATTATGGACTATGCTGAACCCCATATCCGTTGGGCGATGGAGGTGTGCTTTAACCTGGGCACACGCCCTGGCCCGTCGGAGCTTTTCGCCTTGCGCTGGGAGCATGTGGATTTCGAGAAGTCCACGGTCAGGATTTACGCGACCAAGACGAAGACCTTTCGGACTGTCCCGGTAACGCCTGCCTTTCTGGAGCGCTTGCGCGAGATGCGGGACAAGAGCCAGTCTTCGTACATCATCGAGTACCGGGGGAAGCCGGTGACGACGATTCGGAAAAGCTTCAATACCGCATGTGACCTCGCCGGGATCAAGGTGCCGGTCAGGATGTACGACTTGCGTCATCTCTTCGCGACGACCATGCTCAGCAACGGTGCTGACTTGGCAGCCGTGTCGAAGTTGATGGGGCACTCGACCGTGAAGATGACCGCGGATGTCTACTATCATTACCTTGAAGGTGAAAAGGAAAAGGCCGTGGGGAAGTTGCCCAGCCTTGTTGGCGTTTGATGCGATTACTTGCGAGAGGTTCTTCGGAGCCTCTCGTTTTTTTAGATAGACAATCTGCTTATGAGTTATCTGCTAACACGAGCAGATATTCTACAGGAATAGTAATGGCAGCACTGAATCAGGCTAAAATAATTAATGCTCTAGAACATCTTATTATACAGCAACATGAAGACTTCATCTATGGCTTTCTTTTAGCTTATGGCACACCAAAATCCACCATTAACCGCCTCAAGATGGGAGATGCCCAACGAAATGTAGCCTACGTAACTGGTGATGTAGCTGTTCCACAAAAGCTATATTTCCGAGCGGTAGTGGAAGGTGTCTCAGTCGCGAACGCCCTCGAAGAAATCATCTCTTTGCCACTCCTTGAACAGTACAAAATACGATTTGTGCTTGTCACTGATTTTGTGACTGTCGCAGCATATGATCGCAAAGTGAAGGATAATACTGAGTTTGATTTTTCTGAGTTGAAGCTCAATTATGAATTCTTTTTGCCACTGACAGGCAAGTATGAAAAAGCCATTGAGCACGCTGAACATCCTGCGGATGTGAAGGCCTGCGAAAAAATGGGAAGGTTGTATGATAGTATTTGTGCCATAAACCATTACGGTAAGGACGAGCTACACACGCTCAATGTTTTTCTCACACGTCTGTTGTTTTGTTTCTTTGCTGAAGACACAGGCATTTTCCCCCAAACCAATCAGATGACGCTGGCTCTCAAGTCCTTGACCGAAAAAGACGGTTCAGACCTCGCGAATTTTTTTGAAAGACTCTTTTTAGCTTTGAGCTTGCCCAACGATGCACCGGAGCGGCAGCATCTCTCGACGACATTTCAAAAATTCCCCTATGTTAATGGCGGCTTATTTCAGGAGCATATTCACGTTCCACAGTTCAATACGCGTTCAAGGAAGCTTCTGCTGGAATGCGGAAGTATGGCATGGAGTGATATTTCTCCCGTGATTTTTGGCTCCATGTTCCAGGCAGTGATGGATCCCGCGCAGCGGCGTAGCATGGGAGCTCACTATACCAGTGAAAAAAATATCCTAAAACTGGTTAAACCACTCTTTTTGGATGAACTGCACCAAGAACTTGAGCACATTCTGTCCCTGAAAAAAGGCAAAAAGTCAGCCTTACAGGCTTTTCAAAGCAAACTCGGTTCACTGGGTTTTCTTGACCCGGCATGTGGGTGCGGCAACTTTTTGGTGGTGTCTTACCGTGAATTGAAGGAACTGGAACTGCAAGCAGTGCTGGCATTGCGGGCCGAAGAGCCGGTCCGCACTCTGGCGCTTGATGTCAAGCTGCTTTCCAAGGTTAACATCAATCAATTTTACGGCATTGAAATAGAAGAATTTCCCGTTGAAATAGCCCGTGTTTCCATGTGGCTCATGGAACACGTCATGAATGTGAAGTTTGGCAAGTTTCTCGGCTGCGTTATCCCATCCATCCCGTTGCATCATTCGGCGAAAATCGTTTGTGCGAATGCCCTCACTATCCCGTGGGAAGATATCGTTGCGCCAGACAAGTTACACTTCATCTTGGGCAACCCGCCATTTTCCGGGGCAAGGATGATGTCTACCCAACAAAAACATGAGATTACGCAAGTTGTCGAAAAAGAATCTGCAATTCCGTTGCGCTATAAAAATATGGCCGATGACTTAGATTATGTGTCTGCATGGTATTTTAAAGCAGCAAGATTTATTTGTAAAACAAGCATACAAACATCTTTTGTTTCGACTAACAGCATATGCCAAGGTGAACAAGCCGCGCCAGTATGGAATACTCTGCTTCTTGATTATGGATTAATCATCAATTTTGCGTATCAGACTTTCAAGTGGGGGAATGAGGCCAAAGGAAATGCTGCTGTCCACTGTGTGATTGTGGGATTTTCTTCAAATGGAACATGCCATTTTCCAAAAAAAATCATAGGCAGCTCGTTTGAACGTGTAGTTGAATATATATCTCCATACTTGATAGGGGTAAAGTCGACTGCGGTAATCCCTGAAAAAAAACCTCTTTGCAATGTCCCGAAAATGAAGTTTGGGAGTCAGCCTCGTGATGGAGGACATTTCGTACTGTCTTTTGAGCAACGAGAGAGCATTTTGAAAGAAAACGACCAACTTAAAAATATTATCCGGCCATACATTGGGGTTGATGAATTTCTTTATAGCCATAAACGATATTGCATTTGGCTGCATGATGTTAGCGATGAAGCGACAAAACTAGATAAAACTTTGCTAAATATTATTAGTAGCGTAAAAAGTTTTCGTATCTCCAGCAAGGCAAAAACGACTAATCAATATGCAAAAACGCCGCATTTATTTGCTCAAATAGCTCATCCATACACTGATTATCTAGTGGTTCCGCGTACATCTTCGGAAAATAGAAAATATATTCCGATTGGGTTTTTTGATAAAAATACGATAGCTTCAGATGCAATGCAAATTATTCCTAACGCAACGCTTTACCATTTTGGCGTTCTTACTTCTACCATACATATGGCATGGATGCGCACAATTTGTGGACGTCTAAAAAGCGATTATAGATACTCGGCATCAATAATCTATAATACGTTCCCATGGCCAAATCCAACCGAAACACAAAAAAAACATATTTATAACTTATCTCAGATCGTTCTGGATACGCGAGAAATGTATCCTGACATGAATTTGGCTCAGATGTATGATCCTGGTGCTATGCCGAAGCCTCTCCAAGAGGCCCATTTGTCTCTTGATGCCGCTGTTGACGGGCTCTACCAAAGCAAGCCATTTGCTGACGATGAAGATCGATTACATCTTTTATTTAAGCTCTATGAGCAATTAGTAGATAAAAACAAAGCCTCTCAAGCTGTTTCCAAAGAGGAATCTGAAGATGACTGAACTCTTGAAGGTCGAATATGCACAGACAGGTTTCAGTACCCTCCAAAACAGCATGGGGATGCGGGAAATGCAGGCCCGCGCCTTTGCTGCCAGAAGCGCTCAGTACCTCCTGCTGAAAGCGCCACCAGCTTCCGGCAAGTCGCGTGCCCTCATGTTTCTGGCCTTGGATAAGGTAATGCGGCAGGGATTGAAAAAAGCCATCATTGCCGTGCCGGAAATTTCCATCGGCGGCTCATTTGCCGATACGCCCCTGAGTGAGTACGGCTTTTTTACAGATTGGCGCATTGACAGTGGCTACAACCTTTGCACGTCAGGCAATGAGGGGAAGGTGGAAAAAGTGTTGGCTTTCCTGGCCGACACTCAGGCGCAATACCTCCTCTGTACCCATGCCACCCTGCGCTTTGCCTTTGAGCGCCTTGATGACGCCAGTAAGTTCAACGACATCCTCGTTGCCATTGACGAATTTCACCATACCTCCGCCGAAGAGGGGAACAAGCTCGGCGCGATGGTGGATGCGCTGCTCCAGCAATCAACGGCCCATCTTGTGGCCATGACTGGATCATATTTTCGCGGAGATCAGGTTCCGATACTGTCCCCGGAAGCGGAAGCTCGTTTTACTCCTGTGACTTACACTTACTATGAGCAGCTAAATGGCTACAAGTTTCTGAAATCGCTTGGCCTCGGTTATCATTTTTATCAAGGGCGTTATGTTGATGCCATAAAAAAAGTGCTTGACGTGGAAAAGAAAACCATCATCCACATCCCTAATGTCAATTCCTCCGAATCCACAGGCCTGAAACTCGATGAAGTCGACGCCATTTTAGACGCCATCGGTAGCGTGGAAGATAAGGATAAGACCACGGGCATTATGACCGTCAAAACTGCCGCTGGGAAACTATTGAAAGTGGCGGACTTGGTCACAGATGACAAGATGCGCCCCAATGTGCTTGCCTATTTGCGCGATATCAAGACTCGCGACCAAATGGACATCATCATTGCCTTGGGCATGGCCAAGGAAGGTTTTGACTGGCCGTGGTGTGAGCACGTGCTGACCATCGGCTATCGCTCGTCGCTCACGGAGGTGGTGCAGATTATCGGTCGGGCTACCCGCGACTGTGAAGGTAAAACACACGCCCAATTCACCAACCTCATTGCTCAGCCCGACGCCGAAGATGAAGATGTGAAAGGGGCTGTCAACAACATGCTTAAAGCCATCACCTTGTCCTTGCTCATGCGAGAGGTGCTGGCCCCTAACGTCACTTTCCGCCCTCGCTCCACCTTGCGACCAGGGGAAACGCTGCAACCCGGCGACATCGTCATAGACGACACCGAAAAACCCGTTTCGCCGCGCATACGCGAGATTCTTTCCGCCGGCGGGGTGGATCAAATTATCGCCACACTGATCAACAAGCCGGAAGTGATCAATCCAGTTATCACTCAAAAGGTGGAGCCTAAGGTGGTGACTGAGGTTGAACTTCCCAAAATCATAACGCAACTTTATCCCGACCTGCCACGAGAGGATGTATCGCTACTCAATTATTTGGCCAAGACCAGGTTGGTCATTTCGTCCAGCGGCGGATTGGTTATTGATACTCCAAAAAATATAGACGGTGATAACACAGGTCCGCAAGGTGATGACGACAACGATGATGGTGTTTCACATGGAGCACAGGCCTTTTTGCGGATTGGTGAGCGGCTCATCAATGTGGACCAGCTTGATATTGATCTTATCGAAAGCGTAAATCCCTTCCAAGGTGCGTATGAAATCCTCTCTAAGTCGGTCACAGCCCCCATGCTCAAGACCATTCAGGATCATGTGACCATGCAGCGGAGTACAATGACGGAAGATGAGGCTGTCTTACTTTGGCCTAAGATAAAAGATTTTAAAAGAAAGTTTGGCACTGAGCCCTCCGTAAACGCCTCGGAGGCATTTGAACAACGGTTGGCGGAAGCGCTTGCCTTTATACGTCGGCAGAAGGCTCAACAGATGTATGCAGCATCGCAAAACAAGGCATAAGCAGTGAAGCTTCGTAGAGACCCTGACTCGATGGCCCGTTCCCTGGATGCTATTTTATGCGAAGATGATGACTTGAATTTGTTGAACAATATTACGCCACCCAAGCCCAAGGAATCTCCCAAAGAAGATCAGGCCATAACCGCCTTCAAAAAGTTAGTGGAGTTTTTTAAAACCCACCAGCGAGAGCCCAACAAAAATAATTCTGACGAGAGGACTCTGGCTATCCACCTAGAAGCCTATCGGACGCGGCCAGAACTGCGCACGAAGGTGCAGGAGTACGATACCATAGGCCTATTACAAGCAAAGGCCGAAAAGCCTCGAGAGGTGACAACGCTGGATGATATCTTTGATGATGATGACATGCACCTGCTTGGGGGTGTCGATGAGTCTATCTTTAATTTGAACAACGTTAAGCCAAGCAAAGAAAAAGACCAACCCGATGAAATCGGAAGTAGCAAACCTTGTGCTGATTTTTACCGGTACGAAATATTTTTTCAAGATTTGCAGAAAGTATTACATAGTAAATCAGTCATGCTTGAACGATTTTCGCGCAAATCCGATGCCTCAGTAGGACAAGTTTTTATTTTGCGTGGCTTGTTGTGCTATGTAGATTCTGTCGTCAGCGAAGATATCAACAATGCTAATCCACTTAATCCTCGATTACGCGTTATTTTCGCTAATGGCACTGAGACAGACTTACTCAAGCTATCACTGGCTCGGGCTTTGTATAAAGATCCACATAGTCGAAGGGTAAATTTTGATCCCAACCTTTTTTCTGAAAAAACGGTCAGCATTTCGCAGAAAGATAGACCAACGGGCTTTATTTATATTTTAGGCACTGAGAGTACATCCCCGGCCCTTGCCAGTCTGAAGGCCGCAGGCAAACTGGTAAAAATTGGTTATTCCACCCAAGAGGTGCGAGAACGTATAAAAAATGCAGAAAATGAACGCACATATCTTGAAGCTCCTGTGCAACTGCTGACAAAAATTGATTGCTACAATCTAAATCCTCAGAAGTTTGAGAATCTTGTCCATGCATTCCTTTATCAACAACGGATTAATATAACTCTTACTAGTCGAGACGGAACGCAGTATCACCCAGAAGAATGGTTTGCCATCGAAATGGAAACAGCTGTATCCGTGTGTGAGAAAATTATTGAGGGGACCATTACACAGTATCGTATGGACAATACCATGGGAAAGATGGTTAAAAAATAAGCGTCTCACGCTGGCATATAAACTGATTTATGTAAATATCAAAAGGGGTTTGTCAGTGATTCTTCCGGAATATGCTCATTTTATGCAGACACTTGTCGGGCCATCAGTACACGCGAACGTTCGTAAAATTGCGAATTTAGTTTTTTTAAATTTGAACGAATTAATACCCCTATCCACTGCGCATGGTTTACGCATAAAAAAAATTGTTGAACTAGCTCAAGCTGCATGGGAAAATTTGTGTACAGAAATAACAGCAGAATCTCAGGATTTGTCCGGCCGTTGTTCCCCGTGCACTCGAGTAAAAAGTTTAACAGTTGGCCCTTTTCGGGGTTTTTCAAAGCCCGAGATATTTGATTTACAAGCAGATATTGTATTGATCTATGGACCAAACGGTACGGGAAAGTCTAGTTTCTGTGAAGCACTTGAGTTTGGTTTGTTGGAGAATGTCATAGATGCAGAAAGCAAGAGGTTCCGTAACCAGCGAGATTATCTAAAAAATGCCTACTGTGATGCTTTTGAGTCCCCAGAAATAATAGGCGTTGATGGCGCTCGCATAGTTCCAGACGAATCAAAATATAGATTTTGCTTTGTAGAAAAAAATAGAATTGACAACTTTTCACGCATTGCCGCTCAAACGCCTTCAAAGCAAACCGAGTTAATATCGAGTTTGTTTGGATTAGATTCTTTTAATGACTTTGTTAAAAATTTTTCTGAAACTATTGATGGAAAACATATCGATCTAATAGGAGTTAAGGCAAGTATTTTAGAACAGAAACGCCAAGCGCTTGCTGGCGCACATGCTATTTTGAATTCGAATAAAATAGAATTGGAGAAGTTGAACACAGAGGAAAACAGCTTGGCAAGCTCGTATCGTTGTGGTGTAAATTTTAAGCAATTAGAAATTGAACTAAATGGAGATGGTGAACGTCCTGGTTTAATTAGGGAGATGGAATTAGAATTGCAACAACCAATGCGACCTAAAGCTGGGTTGTCTGCATTAAGACTAGCCACTTTGCAGCAGGCAATCGAAAAAAATTTACAAAAATGGTCATCGCAACAGTCAGAACTCTTGAGTGCTGGGAATAAAGTTTCATTCAAGGAACTGTATGATGCGCTGCTGAAACTCCAACCAAGTGCTCCTGATATATGCCCAGCTTGCAACACACCTATTTCCATAGCTACATCAAATCCCTATACCCATGCAAGCGAAGAACTGCTTAAATTGTCTCATTTGGCAGAGCTACAAATAAGTATTCAACGCATAACACAAGAACTCAATCAATCTTTGATTGAGTTGTCTGGGATTGTAACAGTCTGTTGTAATTCATTTTCTACAAACATTGTCCACGGTTATAAATTTCAACAAAACCCACAGACACTAATTGAGTGGTGGGATTCGTTGCAAAATCCTTTACAGGATGGGGCTACACCGTGGCAACACATAGAAGCGCAGGTGAAGCAACTTGAAGATAATGACAAAAAAATAGATATTCTTGCTGGACGACGAGCAACAAAACAACAAAAATTAATCACATTGCGAGAATATGCTCAAAAAATTGTCTCATTAAAAACCAGAAGAGTGACTGCTAATGACGCGATCAACACCGCAAGTAAAGAAATTTTAGAATTTGAAATAAAAAACGCTCAACTGATCACAGAAGTTGAAGCAGAAAAGGCAAAAGTTGCGCGGAACCATGAAATTTTAAATGCATATTCTGATTTTGTCAAAAGGCTAAATGTCTATAATAGCAATCTGCCATCTTCGCTTGTTGAAGACTTGGGCGAAGTTGTTGTAAAGCTATATAATGCATTTAATCGGAATGACGCCTCTAGTCAAAAACTATTTTCTGTCCATTTGCCATTAGCTCAAAATCAGAGCCTAGAAATTTCATTTTTTGATAATCCAGATAAATTTTTTAACGCGTTACATGTTTTCAGTGAAGGGCATATTCGTTGCATGGGGTTGGCAATATTGATGGCAAAAAATATTAAAGAGAATTGCCCTTTAATAATATTTGATGACCCCGTAAACGCTATTGATGATGAGCACCGTGAGTCAATTCGTCGCACGCTTTTTGAAGATTCTTTTTTTAAGGGAAAGCAAATTATTTTGACGTGTCATGGGGAAGAGTTTTTTAAAGACATCCAAAATTTGCTCCCCAGAACCAAAGTTGTACAGTCTAAGCTGTTTGCGTTTTTGCCAAGGCTAGATGGCCAAGATATTAGGGTAGATTTCAATTGTCCCCCAAGAAACTATATTGTTGCTGCTAGAAACCATATAGAACGAGGTGAAATTCGTAATGCTCTTTCTAATTCGCGGCGAGCGTTGGAGCTGCTCGCGAACGAAAAGCTGTGGCCGTATGTAATTAGATATGGTGACGGGAATTTGTCTATCAAGCTTCGTTCGGCAAAGTCACCGATAGAACTCAGAAATTTAATCGAGCAACTTAAGTCAAAGATTTGCAAACAAGAATTTAGTGACCCAAACAAAACTAGTGTCCTTGAAATAGTTAATACTATTCTCGGGAATGATGGTTCGTCCAGAGAGTGGCGGTACTTAAATAAAGGAACGCATGAAGAGATTGATCGGGCCGAATTTGATAGATGTACGGTTTTAAGTTTGATTTCAAGTCTAGAACAACTTGATGATGTGCTCAGATCATAAGCAATAAAATATAAACGCGTTAGGTATTTAATGTTGTATTTGACAGTTGGCTGACTCACCTCAGTCCAATTGGCTGCGCAACCACAGGCGTTGAAAGCACGTTGGCGACACCGCCACAGAAAGCCAAAATCCAGTTGGCAGGCACCAAAAAGATACTTTGGAAAACGCATGTTTCCCAGCCAAAATTCAATAATTTCAATATATTGCTGGCATGGCATTCAAGAGGTCGTGGGTTCGATTCCCTCCAGCTCCACCACGAAGCATGCCAAGGGGTTACCGAGAAATCGGTGACCCCTTTTTTCTTAGCAAAAAGCACCACTGCCAACTCGGCCCCGTTGGCGGACCCGTACGCGGGTGACGCAGTTCCTTTCCACTCATCCTGACCAGAAATGATTCCAGATCCCTTGATTTTTTTTCAAGGGGGGAAATGTGTCTGAGTCTTTCCGTTGGCAGGAGCCAACATTGAAATTATTTTAAAGAATATAACATATTGAAATTTAACAATATTTTTAGGAATGCCAGGCATGGCATTCAAGAGGTCGTGGGTTCGATTCCCTCCAGCTCCACCAGAATGAATGCACGGGGTTAGGTGATAAGCCTAACCCCTTTTTCTTTTGGCCTCGCCAACACTGCGCCAACAAGTTTTGTTGGCTCCCCTGTAGGAGCAGCACAAGGGTTCGCAGAAGCGAGCCAGCATGCGCTCCTGAAAAAGGGCGCTTGAATTTTTTTCAAGAGGCCGCCCCACCCGTCGCCTTTTTGCTCCTGAAAGAGTTTTTCTCCGCAACTTACCTCATGGGTGCATGAGGAAAAAGGCCAAGGACCTCTTGGGGGATTTTCAAGCGGTGGTGGGCGGTTGGCCTTCCTCCCTCTCCTGAGGACCTGCCTCTACCCCGGACTTTCGGACATTTCCAATGCATCCTCTGAAAAAACTGGAAGCAGGTGATCGACCCCTGCCCCGGTTTCTCGTTGTTGGCACCGAAGCCTGACCCCTGTACGAGAATTGCCGCAGAAACTGGCCCAAATATGGAAACTGGATATCAGTAGGATTAACGACTGATGCTCTTCGAGAGTTATTAAACAAAAATGACTTTAATCTCCAGGAGACGCTCAGGAACTGGAACTCTAAGGGTTGGCTTCTTCGAAATGGATCGTCAGATGGGTATCAACGGGAGTGTCCCAAAAACTGTGTAAACGCTCCTAGTTGATGGTTCAGCAGAGAGAGTCTTTGAGCCTTTCCTGGAAGAAGATCGAAAGCTGGGCCATGATCTCTTGCCAGTTCCTTGTTCGCATCGT
>Ga0183096_1002865_pt1 | contig 11288 bp, 7 predicted proteins | sample Biomet5_FD_127791 | JGI IMG/M metagenome (GOLD analysis project Ga0183096, IMG submission 127791) | Microbial communities from bioreactor (seeded with sewage sludge) at LBNL, California, USA - Biofuel metagenome 5 (version 2) (version 3) | ecosystem: Engineered > Bioreactor > Anaerobic >...
CGGGTTCCCTGAAGTGCGGCGATCAGCGCATCGGAGACCGCCCGGGACTTCTCGTGATCGTTCCAGTCCGCCAGATAGCGGTCGATGGCCTCCACCGCCGTGCCGGCGTCCCGCATGGTCTTGAGCCGGAGCAGCAGCTCCCTGCGGATGGCGTCCTGGGCATGGAAGAAGCCGTAGGCAAATTCGGCGTTGTCCTCAAAGAGGGAATGCTCCCACGCGGGCCCGTGGCCCTGGGCGTCCCGGCAGTAGGGCAGGATGGGCGCGCCGCCGCTGATGGCGGAGGAGCAGCCCGCGGCGTTGCCCGCGTACATCCGCTCGCCCACCAGCTGGCTGAGCAGCTTGATGTAGGTTGTCTCCGCGCAGCCCGCGCAGGCCGCGGAAAACTGGAAATACGGCTTGGCGAACTGGATGGATTTAACGGACTTGCTGCTGATAACGTCCTTCTTCAAATAGGCGTCGTTCATGGCGACCTGGTCAAAGTTGACCTGCTCCGGCTTCATCTCCTCAAAGGGCGTCATAACCAGCGCGCCCTTGTCCTTGGCAGGGCAGGCCGTCAGGCATACGCCGCAGCTCAGGCAGTCGTACGGGGAAACCTGCATCCGGAAGAAGTAGGCGGGAGCGTCCTTGCCCAGACCCTTGGCCGGCACTGTGGCGAAGGAGGCGGGAACCGCGGACTTCTCCGCCTCGGTCAGCAGCACAGGGCGGATGGCTGCGTGGGGACATGCCATGGCGCACCGGTTGCACTGGATGCAGACCTCGCCGTTCCATTTGGGAACGACCGTGGCCACGCCGCGCTTGGAGTAGGCGGAGGTGCCGTTTTCCCAGGTCCCGTCCAATACGCCGTGCTTTTTAAATACGGAGACGGGCAGCTTGTCGCCGTGCTGGCGATCCATGGGAATGACGATTTCCTTGACAAAGGACGTGGCGTTGATCTCCGCGGCAGGGGCGTCCGGCGCATCCGCCCAGCCGGCGGGAATCTCCACCTTTACGGCGGCGTCTATGCCCACATCCACCGCCCGGTCGTTCAGGTCGACAACTTTTTGGCCGGATTTCTTAAAGTAGGTGTCGTAATTGTTCTTCTTCATGTCCTCAACTGCGACATCCAGGGGTATCACCTTGGTAAGCGCGAAGAAAACGGACTGAAGAATGTTGTTGGTGTGGTTGCCAAGGCCGACCTCGCGGGCGAGCTTCGCCGCGTCGACGATATAGAACCGGGCGTGCTTCGCGGCCAGATCCCGCTTCATTTTCCCGGGCAGGTGCGTCTCCAGCTCCCCGGCGCTCCACGGGCAGTTGAGCAGGAAAATTCCGCCGTCTTTCAGGTCCTCGGTGGTATCGTACTTATTGACGTATGTGGGCGCATGGACGGCCACAAAATCCGCGGACGAAACCAGATATGTCGAGCGGATCGGCTGATCGCCGAAGCGCAGATGGCTCTGTGTCAGGCCGCCGGATTTCATGGAGTCGTAAGAGAAATACGCCTGCGCGTATTTGTCCGCAGTCAGGCCGATGGTGCTGATGGCGTTTTTGTTGGCGCCCACGGTGCCGTCGCCGCCCAGACCCCAGATCTTGCAGGAAATCTCGCCGGGGTGCCGGAACTCCACCTCTTTGTACTCCAGAGAGGTGTAGGTGACGTCGTCGTTGATGCCGATGGTGAAATTGTTTTTGGGCTGCTCCCGGCGGAGATTGTCAAAGACGGCAATCAGCTGTCCGGGGGTGGTGTCCTTGGAGGACAGGCCGTAGCGGCCGCCCACCACGCGGATGCCGCCCCGCCCCGCCTGATTCAGAGCGGTAACCACGTCCAGATATACCGGCTCGCCCACGGAGCCCGTCTCCTTGGAACGGTCCAGCACGGCGATCTTTTTCACGGTGGCGGGAATGGCATCCGTGAAGTGCCTCACGGAGAAGGGGCGGTACAGATGGATCTGCACCAGGCCGACCTTCCGGCCCTGGGCGTTGAGATAATCCACCGTCTCCTTCACCGCCTCGGAGGCGGAGCACATAACGACGATGACCTCCTCGGCGTCGGGGGCGCCGTAGTAGTCAAACAGCTTGTAGCTCCGGCCGGTCAGCTTTCCGATTTCGTCCATATAGTGCTGGACGGTGTCCGGCACGGCGGCGCTCTTGACGTTGGCGCCCTCCTTGCACTGGAAGTAGATATCCGGGTTGACGTTGTTGCCCCGATTGGAGGGGTGCTCCGGGTTCAGAGAGTGGCGGCGGAAGTCCTTCAGGGCCTCCTGATCCACCAGCGGCCGCAGGTCCTCGTAGTCCAGAGTCTCGATGCGCTGCATCTCATGGGAGGTACGGAAGCCGTCGAAGCAGTGCATGAAGGCATATTTGGAGCTGATGGCGGAGAGGTGGGCGACCGCTCCGAGATCCATGCACTCCTGCGGCGTGGCCGACATGAGCATCGCATAGCCCGTGGTGCGGCAGGTCATGAAGTCCGTATGGTCGCCGAAGATGGAGTGGTGGTTGGAGGTCACCACGCGGGAGGCAATGTGCATGACGCTGGGCAAAAACTGCCCGCCCATGGCGTACATGGCAGGAATCATCAGCATCAGGCCCTGGGATGAGGTAAAGGTGGTGGTCAGCGCGCCGGCCTGCAGCGAGCCGTGGCAGGTGCCGGCCGCACCGGCCTCAGACTGCATCTGGATCACGTCCACCGTGGATCCGAACAGATTTTTCCGGCCCTTGGCGGACCACTCGTCCACCTTTTCCGCCATGGGAGAAGACGGCGTAATGGGGTAAATCGCCGCCACCTCTGTGAACGCGTACGCCACATGAGCTGCAGCGGTGTTGCCGTCCATCACGGCATACTTTTTGTTGGACATATTTCCCTCCTAAAATAAAAAGTCTTTCCTGCCCGCCGGCAACAGCTGCAAAAGAGAAAACGGCTTTCCGCCGCAAGGATGCCGCCGGGATGGGATGTTTACTGCTCACTGAAAATATATCATAATTTTTTAGAAAGAGCAATCGGGGAGAGCATTTCCACCTGTTGCAATCTTTTGCTCTGCTCCGCAAGATCCCAAAGAACCCGCGCGGATTCCGTCATTTTTCCCTTTTCATGTCTGCAAACGCCGGTCGGCAGCGCGCCCCCGCGCATCTGCGTCGGCGCAGAACGCGGCCTGTCCGCGTGTATTTTCGGCGGCTGCCCCTGCTGTTTACTCGTGAAGGGAATTCCGCAATTCCGCCTTCATCGCCCGATAGCCAATCGCATCCGTCCAGACATATGCGCAGGTTTTTGGGATCATCAGCGCACCGACGGCGGGCACTGTCTCCGAAAACAGGACGACCGGGATATAGCAGGCGAAGCTCAGCACCACAGTGAGCCACAGAAGACGAAACGGGCGGTCCCCGGTCTCCTTTGCGCTGCGGAAGAACAAAATGACAATCAAGAGTCCCAGCAGGGCGAAGGGAATGTTGCGATAAATCCCCCAGGAGAGCGGAGGCGCAGCGCTCGTCCAGGCATTGTTCGGCAGCAGGCAGAGAACAATCCGCACCACGGCCAGTCCGAACACGGCCGCCGTGAGCATACGCTTGCCGGATATGCGGTATCGGGCGCGCCAGACGCCGTAAAGCAGCAGATAAAATACGGTCATGGTGATCGACGTGATCATTTTCCCGATTCCCAGGACGGCGGTATATGCCGCGAGGCCTCCCGTGCAAAGAGCTGCTGCCCGCGGCACCAGATGAAACGCGTCCCCGCAGCCCAGCGTCACCGCCATGATCCCGTAAAGCAGGTACTGCCGCTCTCCCCGGCCCTCCCGAATCATCGTGATGCCGAGCACAAGAACGGTGCTCAGATAAACAAGGTCAAACAACGTCTCAAAAATCGCCTGCATAACAAAAATTTCCTTTCATTATGAACAATGTTCATTTTCTGTTCAAAAAAAGTGCCGGGTAAAAGTGAACGGCAAAGTTCAATAGATGGCGCGGCGGATCATCTCTTTCAGCGTGCGGCAGTCGCAGGCCTTCAGAAGAAGGAGGGCCTGAAGATTGGTCAGCACAAAGTCGACCAGGTCCGCCTTGGTAAAGGCCGGGGAAAAGGCGCCGCTTTTCACCGCCGCGTCCCGCTCCAGCGCCTCTGTCATCTCCCGCTTCATCCGGGAAAAGTACCGCTGCATGGTATCGTGGGCCTTGGTTTTTCCTTCTCCCGCAAAGCCGAGGGAATGTGCGTCAAAGAAGTTGGGGTACTCCACGGTGCCGCGGAGCACCTGCTCAAAGATCCCGCCGACATATTCCGGAAAGGCCAAGTCGGCCTTCCGGGGGCGTTCCATGCGGAAGATGTCCTGCCAGACGCTCTCCACCGCCGCGATGATCATATCCTCCTTGCAGGGAAAGTAGTTGTAAAGCGAGCCCAGCGCCACATGACACTCCCCCGCCACCGCGCGCATGTTCAGCGCCGGAATTCCCTTTTCGGCGACCAGTCGGCGGCAAACGCTCAAAATGGCCTCTTTGGATGTGACGGCAGTATTCATGTGTTTCCCCTTTCATATTGAACATTGTTCATTATAGGAGGAGAGGAGCATTTTGTCAAGCCGCAGCTGAAAATTCCGCCGCGGGCAAACCGCCTCTCTCGTCCGAAGCCGGATTTCTCCCCGCGCGGACCCGGAGTTTTGCTTCACGTCTCTGCGATTCAAAAGTCTCCGCGCCCGTATTTACCGGCGTTCTTGACAGCGCCGGCAAAACTCTTTAGAATGGTTTCGTTCGTCAGTCTCCGACATGTTCGGGGATTCGGGCCCGGACGGCGCCGCCATCGGCGCGGCGGGAGAGGCGCCCGGCGAGCAGAAAAATACGGAAAAAGGCCAGGAGGAACCAGTATGCCAGCTCTTACCGACATAGAGATCGCGCAGGAGGCGGACCTGCTGAAAATCACGGAGATCGCCAAAAGCTGCGGGATCGGCGAGGCGTACATCGAGCAGTACGGCAATTACAAGGCGAAAATCGACTGCCGTCTCCTGAAGGACCTGGCCGACAAGCCCGACGGGCGGCTGATCCTGGTGACGGCCATCACGCCCACTCCCGCCGGCGAGGGCAAGACCACCACCAGCGTCGGTCTGGCAGACAGCCTGCGGAGGATCGGAAAAAGCGCTGTGGTGGCGCTGCGGGAGCCCTCGCTGGGGCCGGTTTTCGGCGTCAAGGGCGGAGCCGCCGGGGGCGGATGCGCGCAGGTGGTGCCTATGGAGGACATCAACCTGCATTTCACCGGCGATTTTCACGCGATCGGCGCGGCGAACAACCTGCTGGCCGCTTTGCTGGATAATCATATCCAGCAGGGCAACGCGCTGGGGATCGACCCCCGGCAGATTGTCTGGAAGCGCGCGTTGGACATGAACGACCGCCAGCTGCGCCGCATTGTAGGCGGCCTTGGCGGAAAGGCCCAGGGCGTCCCCCGGGAGGACGGCTTCGACATCACCGCTGCCAGCGAGGTGATGGCGGTTTTGTGTCTGGCGCTGGACATTCCGGATCTCAAGGCGCGTCTGGGCCGGATGATCGTGGCATACACCTTTGACGGCAGGCCCGTCACAGCCCATGATCTGAAGGCAGAGGGCGCCATGGCGGCTCTGCTGAGGGACGCTCTGAAGCCCAATCTGGTGCAGACGCTGGAGCACACGCCCGCGCTGATCCACGGGGGGCCGTTCGCCAACATCGCCCACGGCTGCAATTCGCTGGCCGCGACCCGCATGGCGCTGAAGCTGGGCGACTACGCCGTGACGGAGGCGGGTTTTGCCGCGGACCTGGGCGCGGAAAAATTCCTGGACATCAAGTGCCGCATGGCGGGACTGGTTCCCTCGGCGGTGGTGATCGTGGCCACCGTACGCGCGCTGAAATACCACGGCGGCGCGCCCAAGTCCGAACTGAGCCGGGAAAATCCGGAGGCTCTTGAGCGGGGAATGCCCAACCTGCTCCAGCATGTGGACAACATCCGAAACGGATTTGGCCTGCCCTGCGTGGTGGCGGTCAACGTGTTCCCTTCGGACACGAAGGCGGAATTGGACCTGGTGGAGGAGAGCTGCCGGCGGTTAGGCGTCAGCGTTGTCCTGAGTGAGGTCTGGGCCAAGGGGAGCGCAGGCGGCACGGCTCTGGCAGAGGAGGTGGTCCGCCTGTGCGGACAGCCCAACCGCTTCCATCAGAGTTACGAGCTGAACACTTCCATAGAGGAAAAGCTAAACGCCATCTGCAAAAAAATCTACCGCGCAAGCGGCGTCGTGCTGACGCCCGGCGCGAAAAAACAGATGCGGCAGCTCAGCGACCTGGGCTTCGGGAATCTTCCCATCTGTGTGGCAAAGACCCAGTATTCCTTTTCCGATGATCCGGCGCTGCTGGGCGCGCCCAGAGATTTTTCCGTCACGGTACAGGAGCTGAAGGTCAGCGCCGGCGCAGGCTTTATCGTGGCCTTTACCGGCAGCATTATGACAATGCCAGGCCTGCCCAAGGTCCCGGCTGCGGAGAAGATCGACATAGGGGAGGACGGCAGGATCTGCGGATTGTTTTGATCCGGGTCCTCTGTCCGGCGGGAAAACAGATTTTGATTGTGGGAATCTCAAGCAGGGCGTATACCCGTTTTTCAGGCGCTGTGCGGGGATCGGAAAGAGAACGAGCGGTGGACGGCAAGAAAAAAATCGATATGCTGACTGGCTCCCTGTGGGACAAAATCCTGCTCTATACTCTGCCGCTTGCGGCAACCGGGATTTTGCAGCAGCTGTTCAACGCCGCGGATGTCGTGGTAGTCGGGCGCTTTACGGGGGACCGGGGCGCGGCGGCCATGGCGGCCGTCGGGGCAAACAGCCCGCTGATCGGCCTGATCTTGAATGTCTTTGTGGGGGTATCTCTGGGAACCAATGTGGTGATCGCAAACGCCGTGGGAACGAAGGACCGGAGTACCATCGGCAAAGCGGTTCATACCTCCATCCTGTTTTCCGTTATCTGCGGCACGCTCATGGCGATTCTGGGAGAGGTCCTCGCCGTGCCGATCCTGCGTCTGCTGAGCGTTCCCGATGCCGTGCTGCCCATGGCGGTGCTCTACCTGCGCATTTACCTCGTCGGCCTTCCGGTGATTCTCCTTTACAATTTTGAGTCGGCCATATACAGGGGTGTCGGAAACACGAGAACACCCCTGGGCGCGCTGACCGCGGCCGGCATCGTCAACGTGTTTTTGAATCTGTTTTTCGTGGTGATCGTGGGGATGACGGTCGATGGGGTCGCGGCGGCCACCGTGATCTCCAACGTCATCAGTTCCATGGTGCTGCTGTATGATCTGACGCGATTCCAGACCGATATCCGGGTTGAGTGGAAGCGCCTGCGGATTGACGGTCCCGTATTCAGAAGGATTCTGCGCATCGGGATTCCCACGGGGATCCAGACGGCGGTATTCTCCATGGCGAACATTATCATCCAGTCCGCGATCAACAGCCTCGGCACCATCGTGATGGCCGCGTCCAGCGCCGCCTTTAATATTGAGATGTTCGTCTACGACGTGCTCAATTCGTTCAGCCAGGCCTGCACGACCTTCGTCGCCCAAAACAACGGAGCCGGCAATATGCCGCGCTGCAAGCGGGTGCTGGGGCTCTGTCTTGCTGAAAACGCGGCCTGTACGGCCGTATCCGTCTTTGTTGTCCTGCTTTTTGGAAAGAAGATCCTGTCGCTTTTTACTGCGGACCAGCAGGTGATTGACACGGGGTACGTCCGCCTGGTGCTGATCTTTACGGCTTATATCTTTACGATCCTCTACGAGGTGATCTCCGGCTATCTCCGCGGCTTCGGGATCTCGGCGCGCCCGGCCGTCCTGACCACGCTGGGTATCTGCGGCGTCCGGATCGGCTGGATCTATCTGGTATTTCCCAGGGATCCGACCTTTCATACGATTATGATGGCATATCCATACAGTCTTGCGACCACAGCGCTCCTGATGTCTCTTACGCTGATCGTGCTGCGGCCGGCCGGGAAAAGGCTGTCGGACGCGGCGGAGCGATAGGCCGCGGCGGCGATACGCGGCCGGAGCTGCGAAGTCTCTGGTCTTTGTCGCCGTCCTGTTTTTTTGACGCCTTGCGTCCCCTGAGGCGTCCGTCCTGAAAAGCGCGCGAAAGCCCGCAGCAAAAGGCTTTTGCGCAAAAAGCGGAAGTCGGCTTGCAAGCAGTCAAAATCAACTGTTTGCGAGCCGACTCCGTTTTTTAGAACCGGATCACGCGTGCGGGCTCTGTAAAGGACGAGATCGTGGCGGTAGCATCCTCCAGGTAAAACACTTCCATATTCTCATCCTCGGCGCTGTATGTCGCCTGGAGGTGTAGGTATTGCTCCAGCATATGGCGTTTTGCCTCTACGCGGCGGTCTTCGACTGCGGTCGCCGCGACCCGGATCCAGTTTTTCCCGTTAAAGGCGCAAAGTTCGATCTTGGGATTTGCGTGAAGCTGCTTCGATACGTTCTTTACCTTTCCGGTCTGTATATAGAGCTTTCCGTCAAACAGATCGATGGCGCCGAAGGGACGTACGCGCGCCCGGTCCCCGTCGATGGTCGCCAGGTAATACACCCCGCAGGCCTTCAAAAAATCGTATACTTCTTTCATAACAGCACCTCCACAAATTGTTGTTCAGATTTCAGCGGCCGGCCCTCCGCGGTCGACTCTCTGTTTTGTTCTTCCCGAAGGCCTATCTCTGCGGCGGAAACGTCTGCGCTGCGCATGACAGGACCCAGGGATTTGTCCTGCGCAGAGATTCGTCTTCAATTCTGCTGTGGATTTGGTACCCATGCTCCAAAAGAAACGTGCTTGTGCTGCTGCTGAGGTCCTGCCTCTGCAACTCGGAAATCAGTTGCTGGCTGATCGCCTCCGCAAGATCTACCCGCTCCCGCCAGGGAATTTCTCCGCACAGCTCCAGATAAAGCGGCTGGACCGCTTTTGCCAGACGTGGCAGATTTTTCAGCCCCTGAAACATCCATTTGTAGTAGGGGGCATACCGGTTGTTCAGCAAATAAACGGCCGTCAGGCTGGCACGTACAAATTCGCTCAGCGCCAGTTGCGCCGCCACGCAATCGCCTCGCCGGACGATTCTGCCCAGATTGTATTGGCCCGACTGCGCAGCCTGTATACAGAAATAGGCCAATCGCTTTTTGCGGATATCTTCAGGATAGCCACGCAATAGCGTCTCCCTGATTCGCGTGAACGCCCCCAGATCATCCCGAAAGACTTTTCCGTTTGTGGCCATTGCCAGGTGATGCTCCGGAATGATCAGCCACTGCTCCCACGTCTGCGGTACGGATGCGCATCCAAGGAATTTCCGATAAAAGCCCTCCACGGTCAAAACCCCGGTCCTGCCGGCGCCCAGGGCCGTCACGTTGTCGCAGGGGTAATCGTGAAACCGCGCCGGCAATTTCTTTAATGCCGGTATCAGCGTCGGCGCAATCTCCGGCCAGTCCTCTTCCGTGAGCCAAAGGCACACCGAGGCGCCCCAGTCGTGATCCCGGGAAAGCTCGTCGTCAAATCCCAGGCACTGCGAGCCCTCCCCCGCCAATCCTACGGCGATTTTTTTCTCATATTCCGCAAAATTTTCCCGGATCAGCGGAAAAATTACTTCGCGATAATACCATTCGGCCAATTCCAGCCCGCTCATAGCTCTCCTTGCGCACTGCTTTTTTTGTTTTTCCGCGGCAACGAAAATTTTTCAATGGATATCCCCCTACGTGCATTTCTGCAATAGGGGGATATCCATAGCCGCGTTTGATGTGCTCGCCGTACGGCCCTTTGTTCCCCCGCTGTCTCCGTCTGGGAACCGGCAGCCTTATGGATAGCGGACGCCGCTGACCAGAACCGGGATACCGGTTCCCTGCGCAAGAATGAAATTTGCCAGTTCGGCCATGGCTTCTTCAGATGGCGTTTTTTCATCCGGGAGCTTGTATTCGATCCCGATTTCATCATATTTGATCTTGCCCAAGCGATGATACGGCAGCAATTCTATGTATTCGAGTTTCTTCATTCCCCTGCAAAAATCAGCCAGAGCCTTCATGTTCTTCTGGTTGCCGTTGACAGAGGAAAGGGTGGGGACCCGGATTCGAATTTTGACAGGGTACTCGGACTGATCGATTCTTTTTATGTTCTCCTGGATCCGGTCGATGCTGCCGCCGACGTATTTGTTATGAAGCTCGCGGTCCATGACCTTCATATCGATATACATGACGTCGACATATGGCAGCACCTTCTCGACCTCCTCCCATGGATAGGCCACGGTGGTCTCCATGCAGGTATTGATTCCCCGGTTGCGGCAGATCCGCATCACCTCCGCCACAAAGTCCGCCTGTCCCAGGCATTCCCCGCCGCCGAAAGTGACGCCGCCGCCTGTAAAGAAATACAATACCTCGTCCTGTGCAATCAGATCGACAATCTCCTGCACCGTCTTTTCCTCGCCGTATATCTTATGGGCGGAAAACGGGCAGACCTCCACACAGTGAAAACAGGATGTGCACTTGCTCCGATCCCGAACGATCTTATGCTCCTCGTTCAAAGACAGGGCGCCTGCCGGACACTCTGCGACACATCTGCCGCAACCTACGCATCGGGCTGCAGAATATGCGACCTCCGGCTCGAATCTGTGCGATTCCGGAGTGGAACACCACCAGCAGTGAAGCGGGCAGCCCTTCATATAAATGACGGTACGCATGCCATTGCCATCTTCCATGGAGCCTTTTTCGTGCCGCAGCACCATACCGCGCAAATTGCGGATATCCCTATCCATAGGTCACCTCACCTAAATATCTGTTTTAGAATTTTTGCTGCGTGGTGCGGGAGATGATCTCATTCTGTACATCCCGGCCCAGCTCCACGAAGTAGGCAGTATAACCAGCCACGCGGACCAGCAGGCCGGCGTAATCCTGAGGATGCTCCTGCGCCGCTCTCAGCTTCTCCTGGTCAACGACGTTGAACTGGCAGTGATAAACGCCCAGAATGCACAGGGTTTTCAGCATGTTCATGCATTGAGCAATGCCGGCCTCGGTTTTCATCAGCGACGGTTCCAGCTTCATATTCATCAGTGTGCCGTTGGTGAAACGGTCTGGCACCAGACGGGAGACGGACTTCATGACAGCGGTGGCGCCGTTGAAGTCGGTGCCGGCGTTGGGTCCCACGCCGTCGCCCAGGGGCATGCCGGCTTTGCGTCCGGAAGGCAGCGCCATTGTACCCCAGCCGAAGGCCGTGTTGGCAGTCACAGGGATAATACCGGTGGTGAACTTGCCAAAATGGCTCCGGAAGCTCTCGATGTAGTCTGCCATCTTTGTGCACATATAGCTGCACACATGGTCGACT
>Ga0183096_1002866_pt1 | contig 11287 bp, 10 predicted proteins | sample Biomet5_FD_127791 | JGI IMG/M metagenome (GOLD analysis project Ga0183096, IMG submission 127791) | Microbial communities from bioreactor (seeded with sewage sludge) at LBNL, California, USA - Biofuel metagenome 5 (version 2) (version 3) | ecosystem: Engineered > Bioreactor > Anaerobic >...
GCCAAGTTCGTTCGTAGCGATTCAACGCTGTTTGATGTTCCATAATTGTAGAAATGAATTTAATGGAACAAAAATAAACAAAAGAGAAAGTTACTACAATATAGAATCGCGGAGACGCTTACGGATATTCATTTATGGAAAGCGGATGATGTGAGACGCGTCGTGAACCTTTATGAGGAGCAGACTGTTAATTATGCAAAATAGTAAGTATAATTTCCTTTTTCGATGCAGCGTTTTGTTCCCGGCTCGCATCTTATAAGTAGATTATCTATGAAATTAAAGTTAAAGTCAGGGGAAACGCTGGTCGATATCTTGGAAATAAATATATTTGTGAATAAAATGGATAGTATTTGTTAGAGAGGTTAAACCTTGACGTCCATTTTTAGTCTAAGGGATATAAAAACAGTACGAACTTTAAAGTAGAGGAGAAACGAGTATGAAACGCATGAAATTAGCATCTATGATGATTATGCTCTTGGCAGCTTTTACAGTGGCTGCACAAGATGATTATGTTGATGATGTATATTTCTCTTCCAATAAAAATAAGAAAAAGGTTAAAACAGAAGAGAATGTTACACAATCTAGGCAAAACACGACAACGCAAGCAGCGAAGTCTTCTTCGTACACTGTAACAACGCGTAATAATAATTCGGCTATTACGGCTAAAGCAAGCGATCGCGATATTGATGAATACAATCGCCGCAACCTTTCGGTAGATGTCGAAGAGCCATACAGCGATGATACGGTGATTGACAAAAATGGAAATGTTATTGCTGAAGCCAACGACAACACGGAGGCTAAAGATAAACGCAATTCCGATCTCGAATATTCGGAACGTATCATTCGTTACCATTCACCCAGCAAGATTACAATTGCCGGAGCCGATCAGGTTGATCTTTATCTGAGCGACGGATACTATGGCTATGGTTATGATACCGATTATTCGAACGGTAACGCTAATGTTAATTTCAGTATTAATGTAGGTAACGGCTGGGGCGGAGGCTATAACAGCTGGTATTATGATCCCTGGTATGCAAACTGGTATTATCCGTATTACGGCTACAGTCCGTGGTGGACTTATTCATCATGGTACGGACCAAGATGGGGCCTCGGCTTCGGATGGGGCGGCTGGTATTCAGGAATGTATGGCGGCTACTGGGATCCTTATTATTGGGGTCCGAGCTATTACGGATATTATGGAGGTTATTGGGACGGACCTTATGGGGGCGGAGGCTACTGGAACAACAGATACTATCGTGGAAATTATAGCTCTATGGGCGCACGTTCAACCGGTTATGGCGGACGCAGTACGATGGGAGGTATGACTACTACGCGTAGCGCCGGCTACAGATCTGAATTCGGCGGTGCCACAAGAAGCGGCAACAGCACCTATGGACGCTCCTCGACTTCATCTTTGCGCTCGTCGGCAAATGGATCCGACCGCACAGGAGTGGATTACGGCCGTTCAAGCTATACTACAAGCACCCGCAGCAGTAGCAGTTCCGATCGTTCGGGAGCTATAAACAGCGGACGCACGAGAATCTCCCGTGACGACAGTGGCACCAGTGGCACCCGGATGTCGTCGCCGAACTATTCGACAGGCAGAAGCAGCTCTTCATCGGCACGCTCCTATAATGAGGGCAGCAGCCGTTCGGGCGGCCAATCTTACAGCCCGTCAACTCGCAGTAATAATAATTATGACAATAATAATTCATCGTACAGCGGTCGATCAAGCAGTAGCAGCGTTAGCAGTGGTGGATTCAGTGGCGGAGGTCGCTCAAGTGGTGGCGGATTCAGTGGCGGTGGTCGTTCAAGCAGCGGCGGCGGACGTGGAAGATGATGATAACAGATGAGAGTTGTTGAAAAATAATAAAAAGAGAATACGTGCTCCGTATTCTCTTTATTACTTGCAAATTGAAGAATAAGATGAAAAAAGTAATTTGTATCTGCGCATCGATGTTTTTGCTGAGTACGTTCGGCGCCTTGGCACAAGGAGAAATGGATGCGTATAAGTTTTCGCAATATGATATAAGCGGAACAGCTCGCTATATGAGTATGGGCGGCGCCTTTGGCGCTTTGGGAGGCGATATATCGTCAATGCGTACAAACCCCGCCGGTCTGGGTATCTACAGGAGTTCGGAAGTGTTGACAACCATGTCGTTATCGAGTGTGAAAGCCAAGACGAACTGGGTCGGTACAAAGATGGACGACAGCAAAACTAAATTCAATTTTGATAACATCGCCTATGTAGGTTATTTCCCGACCGGGAACGATGAGGGTGTGATCGGGTGGAATGTAGGATTCGCCTATAATCGTGAAAAGAGTTTCGACCGGCAGTATAGAATGGGACGCGGAAGCGGAGGTTATTCGCTCTCCGATTATATTGCAGCCGTAACAAACAGGACCGGAGCAACAGGAAACCAGTTGAATATTACTGATTCTAATGATCCTTATCAAAGTCAGAACTGGCTCTCGGTTATGGGGTATAATATTTATATGATCGATTCGAAGGACCAGAGCAAAGGCGGAAATTTCTTTAGCCAGTTTGGGCAGTATAATAATAAAGGTACGTGGGAGAACTGGCCTGTACAGACCTCCGATTTGTATGTTCGCGAAAGAGGCTCTATCGACAAATATGATTTTTCGTTCGCTACCAATATTTCAAACAAGATCTTTTTAGGAGCAGGCTTGGCTGTGACCGATATTACTTACAGGATGAATTCATCCTATGATGAGGATTTTGGTATAGCTACGAATTCGACGCAGACAAAATCGGATCACCTCTTCATGGATAACTATTCTTCTGTAGACGGCACCGGTTACGGATTCAATCTGGGAGTGATCGCACGGCCGAGTGATTATTTACGTGTCGGAGTGGCTTATAATTCTCCTACCTGGTATAAACTGACTAATTATTATAATGCAGAGGGTGGAACTCGTATTCACGATTTCTTTACTGATAAGAACGGAAATAAAACGGATCTGGATGCAACAACGCATACCGGTGACAATGTATATACCGATTATAAGATGCATTCGCCGGATCGCTGGATATTCAGTGTGGCAGGCATATTGGGGCAGACGGCTTTGATCAGTGTCGATTATGAATTGACAAACTACAAGAATATGCGCCTTTATAACTATGCAGGCGATGCAATGATGGATGATAACTCGTATATCAAAAGCGATTTTATGTCGAGTGGAATGTTGAAGGCTGGCGCAGAAATAAAGTTTACCCCGCAGTTTGCATTTCGTTTGGGTGGTGCATGGCAGAGTACGTCAATGAAAGATGATACGAAAAACGGATTGGTTGAAATCGCTACGGCCGGTACGCGCACGGCATACACCGTGGATTATCATACCACCTATTATACCGCAGGTATAGGTTATCGTTTTACTCCGAATTTCTATACCGATCTGGCATGTGTTTATCGTATGCAGAAAGAAAATGCTTATGCATTCTCGAATATTTTCGACAATAAGGGAAGCGTAGTGGTGGCATCTGATCCTGCCGAATTGAAGACGAACACCTTTAAGGTCGCATTGACACTGGGCTATAAGTTTTGATGTTTTAGTTCCGACCGTCCGGGGGCGCTATAAGCAGCGGATGTACGAGAATCTCCCGTGACGACAGTGGCATCCGGATATCGTCATCGAACTACTCGACAGGCAGAACAACTATTCATCGACACGCCTCTATAATGAGGGGATCAGTTGTTCGAGCAGCCAGTCTTGTAGTTCGCAGTAATTATGACATAATAATTCATCGTACAGCAGCGTTAGCAGCGTTGGCGGATGTTGAAGATGATGAGAGATGAAATGTTGTTAAAAAATAATACAAAGAGAATACGCATTCCGTATTCTCTTTTTGTTGCCTGCAAATTGAAGTTATGATGAAAAAAGTGATTTGTATCTGCGTATCGATGTTTTTGCTGAATACGTTCGGCGTTTTTGCACAAGGAGAAATGGATGCGTATAAGTTTTCGCAATATGATATAAGCGGAACAGCCCGCTATATGAGTATGGGCGGCGCCTTTGGCGCTTTGGGAGGCGATATATCGTCAATTAGTACAAATCCCGCCGGTCTGGGTATCTACAGGAGTTCGGAAGTGTTGACAACGATCTCGTTATCGAGTGTGAAAGCCAAGACGAACTGGGTCGGTACAAAGATGGATGACAGCAAAACTAAATTCAACTTTGATAATATCGCCTTTGTCGGTTGTTTCCCGACCGGGAACGACGAGGGTGTGATCACATGGAATATAGGATTCTCTTGTAATCGTGAGAAAAGCTTCGACCGGCAGTATAGAGTGGGACGCGGAAGCGGAGGTTATTCGCTTTCCGATTATATTGCAGCCGTAACAAACAGGACCGGAGCCACAGGAAACCAGTTGGCTATTACTGATTCTAATGATCCTTATCAAAGTCAGAACTGGCTCTCGGTTATGGGGTATGATCTTTATATGATCGATTCGAAGGACCAGAGCAAAGGCGGAAATTTCTTTAGTCAGTTTGGACAGTATAATAGTAAAGGTACGTGGGAGAACTGGCCGGTGCAGACATCCGACTTGTATGTTCGGGAAAGAGGTTATATCTATAAATTCGATTTCTCGTTCGCTACCAATATTTCAAACAAGATCTATTTAGGAGTAAGCCTTTTTGTGACCAGCATTACTTACAGGATGAATTCATCTTATGATGAGGATTTTGGTATAGCTAAGGGTTCGACGCAGACAAAATCGGATCACCTCTTCATGGACAACTATTCTTCTGTGGACAGTACAGGTGTCGGATTCAATCTGGGAGTGATAGTACGGCCGAGTGATTATTTACGTGTCGGAGTGGCTTATAATTCTCCTACCTGGTATGAACTGACTAATTCTTATAGTGCAGAGAGCGGAACCCGTATCCACGATTATTTTACTGACAAGAATGGAAATAAAACGGATCTGGATGGAACAACGCGTACCGATGATCATGTAACCGATTATAATATGCATTCGCCGGATCGCTGGATATTCAGTGTGGCAGGCATATTGGGGCAGACAGCCTTGATCAGTGTCGATTATGAATTGACAAACTATAAGAATATGCGTTTTTTTAACTATTCCGGTGATGAAATGGCGGATGAAAACTCGTATATCAAAAGCGATTTTAAGTCGAGTGGAATGTTGAAAGCCGGTACGGAAATAAAATTCACTCCGAAGTTTGCATTCCGTCTGGGTGGCGCCTGGCAGAGTTCGTCGATGAGCGACGATACGAAAAACGGATTGGTTGAAATCGCTACGGCCGGTACGCGCACGGTATACACGGTGGATTATCATACCACCTATTATACCGCAGGTATAGGTTATCGCTTTACTCCGAATTTCTATACCGATCTGGCATGTGTTTATCGTATGCAGAAAGAAAATGCTTATGCTTTCTCTAATATTTATGATAATAATGGCAATGTATTGGTCGGATCTGATCCGGCTGAATTAAAGACGAACACTTTTAAGGTCGCATTGACACTGGGCTATAAGTTTTGATGTTTTTATAGTTTCGTACTTGAAAGTCCCCGGTTTGTACATAAATGTACGGGTTGGGGACTTTTCTTGTCAAAAGCCTTCAGAAAAGTTTGGAAGTGTGAAATAGTTTTCGTTCTTTTGTATCTGATAAATAAATAACAAGATTGTCTAACATTTAATACCCCATTTGCCTATTGCATAACATTACTCAGTAAAACTAAAAAATAAAATAGTAATGAGTACATTAAAGTCGATGACCGACGAAGAGTTGGTTGTTCTGTATGCAGAAGGTAATAACGCTGCTTTCGATGTATTATTAAACAGATACAAGAGCAGTATCCATTCTTACATTTATTTTATTGTTCGCAATAAAGAGTTGACGGAAGATATCTTTCAGGAAACTTTTATGAAGGTTATTATGACCATCAGGCAAGGGCGGTACACCGAAAACGGGAAGTTCAAAGCCTGGATCACCCGCATCGCTCATAATCTCGTTATTGATAATTTTCGCCAGGAACGCGGTGAAAATCTGATTTCCAACGATGAAGTGGAAGGCGATCTTTTCAACAATATCAAATTGTGCGATGATACGATCGAAGATCATTTGATTCGTCATCAGGTATTGTCGGATGTAAAGAATCTGGTCAAACATCTTCCGGACAGCCAGCGCGAAGTGCTCGAGATGCGCTACTACAAGGACTTGAGTTTTAAAGAAATAGCCGATTTAACAGGCGTCAGCATCAATACGGCACTCGGTCGTATGCGTTATGCGATCATGAATATGCGTCGTATGGCAGAAGAAAATAATATCGAATTGTCAATGGCATAAATTTTTTATCGTTCATACAATATGCTCTTGGGCTGTCCGTTTTATTATCAGAAAATAATAAATAATGAGCCTATGAGGAAACTTTCTACTCGATGTATGAATGATTTGAAAAATGAAATGAATCGTGATCGAAATGAGAAAAAGAAAAGTTGTCCGCGTAAAGAGACACTTCATTTTCTCTCTCAGTTTGCAAGGGTTTACCGCACATTACCTGTTATTATACCGGAATTGTCTGGTATAGTGGTGAATTGAAGGAAAATACAGATTACAAGTATACACTGTTATTCGTTAAGAAAAGGTGAAATGCTTGTAGTCTGTTTTTTTTATACTATCTTTGCAAAAACAATTAAGCATGAAACACAAGATTGCCCCGTCATTATTGGCTGCCGATTTTTTGAATCTGCAGCGGGCTGTTGAAATTGTAAACAAAAGTGAGGCCGATTGGTTACATCTCGATGTAATGGATGGTGTGTTTGTACCTAATATATCTTTTGGTTTTTCAGTACTTAATGCACTGAAAGAGGTATGCCTCAAACCGATGGATGTTCATCTGATGATTGTGGAACCGCAAAGGTTTATCAGCCAGGTGGCCGATGTCGGAGCGTATATGATGAATGTTCATTATGAGGCTTGTACGCATCTGCACAGAACAGTAGCTGCTATTAAGGAAGCCGGAATGAAGGCCGGGGTGACGCTGAATCCTCATACTCCCATTTCACTGTTGGAAGATATTATTCAGGATATTGATATGGTGCTGCTGATGTCGGTGAATCCGGGTTTTGGAGGACAGCCTTTTATTACGCACACGATAGATAAAACAGTACGTCTGAAAGAGATGATCCGGAATAAAGGCCTGGATACCATGATTGAAATCGATGGTGGCCTTAATATGGAAACAGCTAAGCAGATGGTCGATGCCGGTGCGGATATTTTGGTTGCTGGAAGTTTTGTTTTTAAATCCGCTGATCCCACAAAAGCTATTCATGATTTGAAGATGTTGTAATGATACAGGAATTGCAAATGCGTCCTTTTGCAAGACCGTTACTTTTTTGGATAACCGGAACCTTGCTCCAGGTGTTTATACCCGGCTCCCGTTTTTTAGTGTTGCTTCTCTTGTTGCCGGTAATATTAATCGGCATTTCTTGTTTTGTCTCTTCGAAGAAATATGCAGTCAACTTATATGAAAACCGCTGGGTGTGGGGCGTGGTTTTTATGATGCTTGTAATCTCTTTGGCTGTACTGAAGACGGAACATTCGCGGTCGGAACTGTTTGAAAGGAATCCATTTCCGAAACTTCTGCAACTGGCGGAAGAAAAACAAAAACAATTATTGGCTTCATTTGATAGCCTGAGGCTTACAGAACAGGAAAAATCGGTATTGTCGACCATCACGATCGGCTATAGAAAAGATATGAATAAGGGGATGAGGCAACGTTTCGCTGCGGGAGGAGTGGCGCATATATTGTCGGTGAGCGGATTCCACGTGGCTGTCGTATGCAGTTTCCTTTCTCTGGCTTTTGCTGCTTTTCCGGGGAACAAAGTGTTTAAATGGCTGAGGTATCTGCTGATGGTTACACTGCTATGGATGTTTGTCTACATTACCGGACTGGCCGCTTCGTCTGTGCGCGCCGCGACGATGCTGACGCTTTACCTGACAGGAAAGCGGCTCCGCAGGACCATCGACAGTTATAATATTCTGGCCGCTTCGGCTTTCTGCATGCTGGTGTATGAGCCTCTGTATATCTTCGATATCGGGTTTCAGCTAAGTTATCTGGCGGTGCTTTCCATTCTGTATTTTCAGCCTAAGCTGAACGGCTTGCTCGAAATACGCAACCCGCTACTGAAGAAACCGTATGCGTGGATTACGGTGACGGTTGCAGCTCAGGCGGGAACAGCGTTTTTATGTCTGTACTATTTCGGACAGTTTTCACTCGTTTTTCTGTTTACAAATATTCCGTTGACAATCATCGCAGCGTTACTTATTCCAATGGCACTCCTGTGGATGATGATTCCGGGCAGTTGTCCCGGCTATCCGTTATTGCAATCAATGGTTGAGATGCTGACACGCAGCATGCTTTGGGTTGTCGACAAGTTCAGCAGCGTTCCTTATGCGGTTGCCACTTTCCATTTTGGTTTTGTTTCAATGGTGCTGGCTTATGGCGTGTTAGTCTTTATTATTATGTACGCGAAGTATCGCAGACCGGCTTTTTTGATCGTTTCATTATCGTTGTTGTTAATATTCCTTACAATGGCGTGGATAGGAAAAATGAATTTGATAGAAATCTGAAAAAATTAAATTACCTTTGTTGGTTGCAAAACATTAAATAAGATGATTACGAAAATTATTCAGGAAGAAAAGATTCAGAAAGCAAAAAAATATATCGAACGCGGCGATACTTTTGTTATTGTTACGCATATGACACCCGACGGAGATGCTATAGGGTCGTCGCTGGGGCTGTTCCATTTCCTTTCTGTTTACGGAAAGGATAATGTTTCGGTCGTTGTGCCCAATGATTTCCCCAAATTTTATAAGTGGATGTCAGGAGCGAAAGACGTGGTGATCTATGAAAAGTATCCCGATTTTTCGGAACAGCTGATTCGTGAGGCGGATGTTATATTTTGCCTGGATTTTAATGAACCGAAGCGTATCGGCAAACTGGCTTCTTTTGTGGTGGCCTCTGATGCCAAAAAAGTGATGATCGACCATCATTTGAATCCGTCGGAATTTTGCGATGTGGTTATTTCTTATTCGGAAATGTCTTCTACGAGCGAGATGCTGTTTCGGTTTATTTGCCGGATGGGAATGTTCGACCTGATAAACAAGGAAGGAGCAGAGTGCCTGTATGCGGGAATGATGACCGATACGGGCTCATTTACCTACAATTCAAATAAGGCGGAGATTTATACAATCATCGGTGAACTTATAAAGAAAGGAATCGATAAAGATGAGATATATCGCCGGGTGAGTCAGGTCTATTCCGAAAATCGTTTGCGGATGATGGGCTATGCCTTATATGAGAAGATGAAGGTGAATAGCGAACATCATACGGCTTTGATTTCGCTTTCGCTAGATGAATTGAATCATTTCCATTATGTTACAGGCGATACGGAAGGTTTTGTCAATATGCCTCTGAGTATAGAAGGCGTGACTTTCTCCGTTTTTATCCGGCAGGATACGGATTGTGTTAAGATATCGCTTCGCTCTGTAGGCGATTTCCCCTGCAATCTGTTTGCAAACCGCTATTTTGGAGGTGGCGGGCATAAAAATGCATCAGGAGGCGAATATTATGGCCCGCTGGAAGAGGCTGTTTCTATTTTCGAACGGGGATTGATGGAATTTAATCCTAATAATTTTGAAGAAATCACTAAACATGAATGAGATTTGGCAGAGAATATATAAATTTGCCGGTCATTATATTATCACTAATTATAGAGAGATGAGGAAGAGTTTTTATTTTTTGTTGGTTGTTTTTGTCACTTTGGCTGGTGTTTCATGTAATAAGACACAGTCGTATACGGATATGTTGAATGCTCAAAAGAAAGCCATTAATAAATTGATTAATGAGAATGATTTTGAGATTCTTTCAAGTTTTCCGGAAGACAGTATCTTTAAGGAAAATCAGTTTGTAAAGCTTGAGAACGGCATATATCTGAATATAATAAGTAAAGGTAACAACGATCGTGCCGTCCTGTATTCAACGGATATACAGACACGGTTTGTGGCTCATATGTTTATGGATCAGGATACGGGAACGGTGGATCTGATGGGGCCTCATTCGAACGGGACGTTGCCTGTAGAGTTTAAATACGGATACTATACGGCTGGCTTGTCGGATAACTATAATAATCAGTTTATCGGGGAAGGTCTTGCTGCAGGATTGCCTTATGTGGGCGACAGTGCTTACGTGAAACTGATTGTTCCCTTTAAAATGATGTCGGATATTGGCGCTGGTTATTTACGCGGAGTCGCTTTTAAAAGCTCCGGTATCCCTGTTTATTTTGCAAAAGTGAGATATATATTCATCAAATAAATCTAAAACAATGACGCTGATAAAATCTATTTCCGGTATTCGCGGTACAATAGGAGGTAATCCGGACGAAGGGCTTAATCCTTTGGCAATTGTAAAATTTGTGGCTGCTTATGCAACGTTTATCCGAAGCAATACAAAAAAAACTTCGAATAAAATTGTGGTAGGACGCGATGCGCGTATTTCGGGTCCGATGGTAAAACATATTGTTGTGGGTACTTTGATCGGAATGGGTTTTGATGTATTGGATATAGATAAGGCTTCAACGCCTACGACGGAGCTTGCTGTTATAATGAGTGGTGCCTGTGGAGGCATTATATTGACAGCCAGTCATAATCCGAAACAATGGAATGCGCTGAAGCTATTAAATGAACAGGGTGAGTTTCTGAATGCCGCCGAAGGGAACACGGTATTGCAGATCGCCGCCTCGGAGGATTTTGAGTTCGCGGATATTGATCATGTAGGGGAAGTGATTGCCGATAATACGTATAACCGCAAGCATATTCAAAGCGTTTTGAAACTGCCGCTGGTTGATGTGAAGGCGATCAAGGCTGCAAAATTCAGAGTCGCTATAGATTGTGTCAATTCTGTCGGAGGAATTATTATTCCTGAGTTGCTGGATGCTTTAGGCGTAAAGGAAATATTCAAACTGCATTGCGCTCCTCATGGGGACTTTGCCCATAATCCGGAACCGATTCCTGAAAATCTGACAGAGATTTCGCACCTTATGCAACATGCTAAGGCCGACGTGGGTTTCGTCGTGGATCCGGATGTAGACAGGCTCGCTATTATTTGTGAAGACGGAGAAATGTTCGGAGAAGAATATACGCTGGTTGCCGTGAGCGACTACGTGTTGAGCCATACACCGGGCAATACGGTGAGCAACCTGAGTTCGAGCAGGGCTTTGCGCGATGTGACACG
>Ga0183096_1002867_pt1 | contig 11287 bp, 9 predicted proteins | sample Biomet5_FD_127791 | JGI IMG/M metagenome (GOLD analysis project Ga0183096, IMG submission 127791) | Microbial communities from bioreactor (seeded with sewage sludge) at LBNL, California, USA - Biofuel metagenome 5 (version 2) (version 3) | ecosystem: Engineered > Bioreactor > Anaerobic >...
TTTTCGATTTTTGCAATTACCTCCTTAACGGATTTATACTTTTCCACATGAAATAGTTAATGCTATTCCTGTGCCTCCCGATACTTCTGTTCAGTGCCTGCTCGTCGGACACTGGTTCTTCCAGTTTGGCGAATTTCATTCCAGAAAGCGCCACGGTACACCCCTACTATATCAGTTATGATGCCAAAACCCAAAAGTCATCATATACATATGCATCGGGAAATCCTGTGAATGGACAAAACATGCTACTCGAACTCACCTATTCCACAACAGGCACCACCCCGGCATTTACAAGTGGATATCCCTACAAGATCTACCTGAGCACCGATACCATCTTGGACACCTCGAAGGACCCCATGATCGCATCAAACAGTTCCATGGAAGCGAAAAACTTCATTCAAAACGTCACCTCAGGAACCGCTTACCTCAAATGCAGGATACCTTCAAATACAACGGCAGGCGACTACTACTGCATCTTCGTCGGCAACCCTGACAAGAGTGTCGAGGAAGCATCTCATGGTGACACCATCGTCTCCAGCAGTTTCTTCGTCAACACCTATACGAGCGCCGGAGCCTTCAAAGTCTACAACTCCTGGGGAGATACCTGGAACGATGCGTTCGGCGGGACAAGCGAGATCAAGGGAGGTTATTACTATCTTCCGTTCGAGCAAGCCATCAATACACAAATATTCGCCTATTTCTACAATAACAATGACACTGTAGCTTACACCCCAAGAATCATCGCCCGTTTCACTGTGGATTCCGGTGACTACCCTATGCAGAACTTCACCACCACCTTCTCCCTCAATGACACGACCACGACAAAGGATTTCATTGTCAGCAAGGAAAGACAGGAACGCCTTCCCTTTACCGCTTTCCCCAAAGATACGGAAATCTCCTATGACCTGACCGATTTCCTCAGTGATGCCAATTGCAATGGAAAGACCATCACACTCCGTGTGAAAGGAGAAGAAGATGCAATGGCAAAGATCACCAGTTTTGCCATCGATGTGTATGACAGCGAAACTTCATTTGAGAATGGCAAACCTGACCATACCTATCCCGATTCATCTCTTGAAACCGATCCCGCTACAACATCTACGGCAACCACAGATACGGGAATCAATACATCTGGAATCACTTTGACTGATGTCAATCCACGTTCCATCACCTTGGGTGAAGAACCGAACTATACCACCAGGGAACTCACGGCAGCAGAGAAGCAGGCGTTCAACGACAGCTTTCCTGATACTCCGTTCACCATGGACGACCATGGTACTGGACTGGTGAAAGCGGATGATCTTTCCGCCTATGACAACCTTCGGCTCGCCATCCCAAAAGAGACATCAGGGCCGAAGGCTCTTTCTGTAAATGATTTCAGCACCTATGACGATAAGAAAGATCTTTCATCATCTGTGCATTTTCCGCCCTATGGAAACCAAGGAAAAACCGGTTCCTGCGCGGCTTTCTCCACAGGTTATTACATCATGACCTATGAGATGGCGAAGGAAAATGGGTGGAATCTCAGTACGACGCAATGGGGCGGAGATACGCCGTCATCCAACACGGACAAGATCATGAGTCCCGCATTCCCCTACCATCTTGGCAATGGGGGAAAGGGAGGATCAAATGCTATTACGCTCTTTGAACTCATGGCAATGACAGGATGCTGCACCTGGAATAATATGGGAAAAACTGATGTGTATCAGACTGACCCCCAAACCGGAGTACAGGCATACACCTTGCCGAGCAAAGAAGCCTTTGCAGAAGCTACCAGATATAGGCTGGCAGACTTAACGACCACACCCTACGCCGTTATCTCCGATGAGGCATCGCTGAAACTGGTGATGGACCAGATTAAAGCGGGACGTTGTGTCTCCATCTCGATGAACTCCCGCATCTAGTACAGCTTGTTCAATGAGGATGCGGTACTGGTTGGAACCAGTGAGGACGCAATTGCCCACAACCATGCCCAGACCATCGTCGGCTGGGTCAAGGGAGAAGACTACCAGAAAATGCTCAATGGATCACTTTGATCGTTTCAGTTTGCCTGACAGGAACCAGAAGAATTCGTTCACCCCATAGTACAAGAGCGCCACAATGGCATAGATGAGGATCACCTGCGAGGCATACTTGTATTTGCCGATGATGACCGTGGCATTCATCATCAACTCAGCGACACCAAGCGCCTGGCAGAGTGACGTGTCCTTCAGGCAAGAGACGAACTGGCCGACCATGGGAACGAGAATCTTGCCTATCGCCTGCGGCATGATGACATGGCGAAGCGTCTGGAACGTGCTGAATCCTTGGCTGTAAGAGGCTTCCCACTGTCCCCCGGGTACACCGTTCAGTCCACCTCGGACGATTTCGGCGACCATGGCGCTGGTGAACACCGTCATGGCGAGAATGGCGGAGATGACAGGCTTGAACGGTATCTTCCAACTGCCAATGTAGGTCGGGAGGACAAGCCGAAAACTGATGATGAAGAGCAGGACAGGAATATTTCTTACCACATCGACGAACACGGCGGCGGCTTTCCCCAAGATCCCTTTTCCGAGAAAACGGAGAATTCCAAGGACCATACCAAACAGGAACGAGAGCAGGATGGAGAATGAGGCGATGAGCAGCGTGACACCAAGTCCCTGCAACAGGAACCGCAACACCTGCAGGAACGAATAAGGAGCAAAAAATCCTGTCATCTCAGCACCTCGTCTTCGCTTCCAAAGCCTTGGTCAGACGGGACAGTGGAAGACATACGGAAAGATAGAGCACAGCGGTAAGCACAAAGGTAGGACCGTAAATGGCATGGTCTGCGGACCAACTGTCGGCATGGTACATCAATTCCCCACCTGCGATCATGGCAAGGACGGAACTGTTCTTCACCAGGTTGATCATCTGGTTGGTCATCGGGGGAAGGGCGATCTTCATCGCCTGAGGAAGAATGATGCGGAACATGCTCTGGAAGAAACCGAACCCCTGGGAAGAGGCCGCTTCGGTTTGTCCCTGAGGGACGGCACGGATGGACGATTCGATCACCGCACTGCCGAACGAGGCTGTGTAGAGCGCCAGACTGACCGAACCGACGACAAACGTCGGCAGGGTCAATCCACAGAGCGGCAACACATGGAACAGAAAGAAAAGCTGGATGAGGAACGGCGTGTTCTGGAAGAAGCGCATATATGCTTTCCCCATGCCCCGGAGCGCCTTATGGGAGGAGATGCACCCGATGCCCACTGCCAAGGAAATGACCAGCATCAGGAGCATCGCCACCAAGGAGACGGAGAGCGTCCCGAGGAATCCGGTGAGGAATACCCTCCAGGAAGCAAACAGCTCCGTCCACATCCATGCCTTGAACATCTATTTCAAGCCCCACTTCTTCAGCATCGCATCCAACTCTCCGGAATCGGACAGCTCCTTGATGGTGCCGTTCACCAGATCGAGAAGCGCCGTATTGCCTTTCTTCACGGCGATACCGTAATCCTGTGGAGCAAACCTCTCGGGAAGGATCATGCAACTCTCCTCCATATAGCCGTTCAGGATGGCGAAATCAACGGAGAAGGCGTCAATTCTTCCGGAATCAAGAGCGACCTTCAATTCAGGATAGGTGGCGTACTCGGCGAAAGAAACCTTGATGCCGGCTTCGTCCGCTCCCGCCTGGATGGACTTCTTCGTGGTCGCCGATTGGGCTACGCCAATCGTCTTGCCATCGAGATCCTTGAAAGAAGAGTATCCTTTGGCCTTCTTCACCATCACGGCGACGGCATCGGTGTAGTAGATGGTGGAAAAGTCCCAGCTCTTCTTCCGCTCGTCGGTCACGGTGAAGGTCGCGACGACCATGTCGAGTTCCCCGGTATCGAGCAGAGGGCCACGGGTCTTTGCGGTGACTCCGGTGAAGTTCACTTTTCCGTCCGTCCCAAAGATTTTCTTCGCGATCGCCTTGGAAAGGTCAATCTCGAATCCCTCGACTTCCCCGGTCGTGATGTTCTTGTAGCCGAACGACGGCACATCGACCTTGCATCCGACCTGCAGGACACCCCGGTCCCGGATCAAGTCGACCGTACTCTTCTCGGCAGAACCCTGGGCAACCAGACTCGTCATGGCAAAAGCCAGGACAAGCGACACCAATACGTTTCGTTTTCTCATTTGCTTTCTCCTTACGCACTTTTCAAAATTCTGGAAAAGAACTGTTTCGTACGCTCCCCTCGGGGGTGCAGGAACACCTCTTCCGGTTTTCCATCTTCCATGACCCGTCCGCCGTCGAAGAACAGCACCCGGTCGGCAAAACTCCGGGCGAATCCCATCTCATGGGTGACGACCACCATCGTGATGGACTTCTCCTCCCCCACCTTCCGCATGATGGCGAGCACCTCGCTGATCATCTCGGGATCGAGTGCGGATGTCGGCTCGTCAAACAGCAGGATCTTCGGCTGCATGCAGAGCGCACGCGCTATGGCGACACGCTGCTGCTGTCCTCCGGAGAGTTGGGAAGGGAACGAGGAACGCTTCTCCGACAAACCGACATCACCGAGTCTCTCCATGGCCATATCCTCCGCCTCTTTCTTCGGAATCTTCTTCAGAAGGCGAGGAGCCAGCGTCAGGTTGTCCAGGACGGTGAGATGGGCATACAGGTTGAAACTCTGGAACACCATGCCCATCGATTGCCTCATCCTGCACAATTCATGCTTGCCGATTTGGGTGATTTCCGTCCCATCGATGAAAATCTCCCCCTCCTGGGGACGCTCGAACAGGTTCATGCAACGGAGCAACGTGCTCTTGCCGCCACCAGATGGCCCGATGATGACCGTCTTCGAACCAGCCCCGATGGCAAGGTCAAGATGATTGATGACGTTGAGCGTCCCATACGACATCGAGACATCCTGCATCTGGATCATCGCATCTCCCATGATCAGCCTCCTCCGGCAATAAAAAAACACGAGACCTCCATCCATATCGGACTTCTTTGTCTCGTGTCATGGCCACTTTGCCATAGGACAAAACTCTGGACAAGCGATTTTCACTGAAAGGTCAAAAGAGAAGCGCTTCCATCAAATCTTTCCTATTGCAAGCAAGAAAAGTCACATTGAAAAACAAAACGCCAGACTCAAAAACGAGAAAGGGGTGCGTTTCCGCACCCCACATTCCTCGATCAATTGTCCTTTTACTTGATGACTCCAGCGGCCTTGAGGTCGTTGACGTTCAAGCTCTTGGCATACGGAACTTCAAGCTTTCCATCATTGACCATCTTGATCACCTCATCACGATACGGAGAGGAAAGGTCGACGCCGACGATGGACCAGTTGTTGTTCACTTCCGGCTTGAGGGTTCCCTGCTCCTTGATATAGGCGACCAGCATGTCACGGATCGAGTTGCTCGACTCCCAGCATCTCTTGCCAGCCACCAGCTTCTGCGCCTTCAAGCCAGAAGAATAACGGTAGTTGTTGACGGCGAGCATCAGTTTCTCGTCATCGGCAAGCGGATGTCCCTTGAACATGACGTTGACGATTCTCTGTCCTGCGGGCTTGGAAAGGTCGATCTGGTAATCGAGACCAGCGAACATGTCGTAGAGGTATCCCGGTTTCTCCGGATTGAAGCTGATGGAGATGTCGCCCGGCTTCCACTGGTTGTAGCAAGCGGCGGACCATTCCATATACGCTTTCATCTCTGCACCGGTCACTTCCACCTTGTACAGGGTGTTGTCGAACTTGTAGATGCCGAAGATCGTTCCGTAGTTGATCGGACCGGCCTTGATGTCGCTGGTGTCCTTGAACAGGGCGGCGGCGGAAACATCGGCTCCGCTGTTGAGCAACTGTACCTTGTTGATCAGCGTCATGACTGCCGTATCCCTGAGCTTCCCTTCCGGAATGCCCTTGATCTCGTTCGCAGGCTGGAAGTCGGCAGAAGCGGTTCCAAACACACCGCCACTCACTGTTCCATCGGCATTCTTCGTGCCGCCAGTAACGAATGCGATGGTCTTCTCATGGGCTTCCTTCACTTCAGGAATGGAGCGCAAAGCTTCACTTGGCGCATAATCCTTCATGTCGACGACTTTGCCGGTCACAGCGGTTACTTCGTTCTTCTCGTTGACGGAGATGTCGAAACGGGCGACTTCACGAGCTGCATTCTTGCAGGCCAACACGACGGTCTTCCCTACTTTCTCGTTCAGGGTGATGTGGGCATGTCCGAGCAGCAACGCATCGAACTCCGGGCAGACCTCAAGGATCTTCAATCCTGCATCAGATCCATTCTCTTCGTCATATTCCGCATAGAGTCCGACATGGGCGACACCGACAAGCACATCGCACTTGTCCTTGATCTCATCGACGACCCTGCGGGCCGCACTGGCGACGCTTTCGAATGCAAGAGCATCGACTTTCTCTCCATCCCAACGAGGCACATCCGGATTGGTGAGACCGACAATGCCGATCTTGACGCCGTCACGCTCGATGATCACATACGGATCGACGAACTTGCTGCCGTCTTTATAGGTGACATTGGCGCCAAGAAGCGGGAATTTCGCCTCTTTCTGCAACCGTTTGATGAGATCCGGACCCCAGTTGAACTCATGGTTGCCAAGCGTCATGGAATCATATCCCATGGCGTTCATGGCGATCATCATCGGATGGGGAACGGACGGATTCTTGTTGTAGAGATCGTCCGTCAGGATGGTTCCCTGGAAGGTGTCGCCGTTGTCCACAAGCACGACATTTCCCGGATTCTCGTTACGAACCTGTTCGACATAGGTGCATACACGGGCCATGCCAGTATTGGTGGTCTCCTTGTTGTCCTCATAGCTGTATCCCCAGATGTTGCCATGCATGTCGGTCGTGCCAAGCACGCTGATGGTCACTGGTCCACGCTCTGCGGCATTGAGTTCCTCGTACGCCGCTTGTCCGAACACCAACCCAACGACGCAGGTCAGTATCAGAAGCAGAGAAACAATACGTTTCACGTTCTTCATAAACGCTCCTTCATAGTGATAGGGAAAGTATATGCCGATTCATCTGTTGCAACAAGAGAAATCAAGCATGGATGCGACGGGCCATCAGGAGCATGGTGACCCAGTAATTGTGCTCTTCCAGGTCCAACGGTTTCTCCACATTCTGTTCCAGGAGATCAAGGGGAAGCAGGCAATCAGGACGGACGGCACCCTTTTCCATACACCGGCTCAACATCTTGAGCGTCTGCTCATTCTCCCCCCTCTCCCTGGCAGAACAAAAGACCTCCCAGGCAATCTCCTCATACTCGTCATTGCGGAAACCAAGGCCATCATAGGAAGCAAGCGAAACAGAAGCCCCTTTCACCTCGTCCGCGAGCATCGTCGACCGTTCGATGGTCCCAGGAATGAACAGGTAGTAAAGGGAGGAAGGAGCTTTTCCCTGATGACGGCGAAGAAGCCTTCCGAGCCGCTGCACCCTTTGCCGTTCTTCCGATGTGGAAGAAAGGACAATACCGACATTGGCGTCCGGGACATCCAGCCCTTCGTCCAAGGCCTTGCAACTGACAAGGATTCGTGTCTCCCCCAGGCGGAACCGCTCAAGGTTCGTCCTTCTCGCTTCCTTGCTCATCTTGCTGTGGTAATGGGAGCAGGGGAAACCTTCCGCCGCCAGCGCTTCATAGAACGCTTCCCCCTGTCCTATCTGCTCCCCATAGACAAGGATCCTGTCCCGGGAATCCAACTGTTTCACCAAGGCGACTCCTGCCTGGACACGGACCGGGGTCTGGGAAAGGATGGCACGCCGTTTCATGATGCTTCCGAGGAGCACCGTCGCCAATCCTTCCCCTTTCTCCTTCTTCACCAGCATCTGGAGCTTTCCGAAGAACGCACCCTCCTGCATGTCACCCATGAACGGATATCTGCTCATGAATTTGCCATAGATGATGGAAATCTTGTCCGACAACTCATCGTAATCCGCCTGGGTGTCCTTCGGCATCGGCAAAGCGATCTCAAAGACGGAGAACGGATTGATGACCTTCTCTTCCAACGCATGGGAAAATCCAAAGGTATAGATTACCGGACCAATGGTGGGAATCGTCACATCCTGGTAATGGAACGTCTCTGGCGTGGCCGACAATCCCAACGTGTAATACTCGCCATGCTTCATGGAAAGGAAATCAAAAATATGGCGGTTCTCGTCGCTGGCGTAATGGTGGCATTCGTCCAGGATGAGAAGGACGGCGTCTCCTGAAGCGAAATCATCCATCAAATGGCGGGTGAGTGCGTACCGCGCGGAGTCGACGACATAGACCATCCAATCCCTGGGTGGATCGTTCTTGAGGCCTCCGTACCAGAGTCCGACGGAAGAAGGGGACACATCCAACGTCTCCTGAAGATGCAGGATCGTTTCCCGCCATTGCATCGCAAGGAACACCTTTGGCACAACGATGCGAACCTTGAGAGGTTTTCCGATTTCCTGACGCAAAGCTTTTGCCGCCAGAAGCGACATGATGGTCTTTCCCGCCCCTGTCACGACCTTGGCAATCCCATGGCCGCCGTTCTTCAGCCAGGTCTCGACGCATTCTTTCTGCCAAGGGTACAATTCCATGAAAAACCCATCCTTTTTTCTTGTATCTTCGCCATGAATCCTCTACACTCTCACGAGAAAAGAGGAATTATCATGGACTACGAAACACTTTACCAACAATATCTCGCAAATGAGAAAACAATGAAAGACCTTGCTACCGCTTGCATGAAACTGCAGAAAAACATCGCGAAAGAGATGAATGCCGGTTCGCTCAAAGCGGCAATCGTCGACCTCGCCACATTACAGGACACAAGCAAGAGGCTTGAGGATACCGCACAGCTGGTCAAAGAGCAACTCTCCGCATTCCCCGCCCAAGAATACTTCGCACAAGGCGATTATGCCGAACAGATGATCGCCGCCTGCAAGGAGAACAATGTCGATGTCATCGGCGAGTATCCGGTGTATGAGATGTTCCCCTATAAAGTGCGGCTGGACTCTGACAACCAGGATGTGTACCTCGATAAGAAAAAGTACTCCTGCGTCCGTCCGAAGGCGTTCATTGAGATGGTGAAAACAAACAGGGACAAACTCAACAGCGTCAACTTCAAGGCTCAGCCGTTCCTCAATGAACTCGCTGATGCGTATGACATGCTTATCCTGAAGAACAAGATGAAACAGCCGGATGCAGATCTCCAGCTCGCCGACATCTACAAGATGATGGTGCCGATGGCCCGTTTCCGCAAGGAATACGACATGCAGACCTATGCGTTCGACCTGGCGCGGCTCTATGCGGAACAAGCGACGACCACTTCCTCAGGACGTTCGTTCGCATTCGGTCCCGACCGCGATTCCAAAAAGAAAATCAGGATCCTTGATTCCAATGGAACGGAAAGATATCTCACCACCATTTCATTCTCGACGAAAGGATGAACCTTATGGAACAAGAATCCGCACTTGCACTGCTCTCGGAAGGGAAAGCGCCAAACAACGCAGACATCCTGATGAAACTCACTTCCGGTTCCTCGTTCGTCCTTGATTTCTGGAACAACCATTACCTTTCGTCATTCATCAAGGACGGCGGGAGCAAGATCAAGTTCCTGACAGGGCGTCCCGGTGCCGGCAAGACCCACACCTTGATGCTGCTGAGCGAAAAGGCAAAAGGAGACGGCTATCTCACAGCGAACCTTTCCGCCGCCGAAACCCCGCTTTACACGTTCCTTGAATGGTACAAGGCGATCCTTGCTTCTCTGGACATTCAATCCATCATCAAGAAATGCTCACAGAAGATCATCGCAAGCATGGGGTTCTCCCCTACGGAGATTCCCAGTGATGAGACGTTCAGGGACTATCTGTGCAACAACGGAGCCGGTGACGCCTTGACGCTCAGACAGTTGAGGAACGAGCTTCGCCAGGCATTCCTGGACAATCCCCACATGGACAACAACTTCGCACTCGCCATCAGCATGCTGACGGGATCGGTTCTTGACTACCCTCAGCTGGATGAGCAGAGCAAGGCGTTGGTCTATCTCTGGCTGAACGGTGACACCTCCATGAAACTGACGCAGATCAAGGCGCTTGGATTCTCCCCTTACCGCATCACCAAGTACAATGCCCGCCATATGCTCCGCTCCCTCATCGAGGTGATCGTGTTCGCAGGATACACCGGGCTTGTCGTCACCGTGGACAACCTTGAATCCCTGCTTGGAAACTCCAGCATGGATGCGGTGCATTACACAAAGATGCGACGGGATGACACCTTTGAAAGCATCAGGGAACTGATCGATGCCATCGACTCGTTCCACCATGTGCTGTTCGTCTTTGCTTCCCGCAAGGAGCTTTTTGCCGATGAGAACCATGGAATCAAGACCTATCAGGCTCTCTGGATGCGTATCCAGAACGAAGTAATCAGCAAGCGCATCAACGGCTTTGCAGACGTTATGGACCTCGATGCTGTCGAGCGGCAGACATTCACCGCGGACACGCTTGTGGAGATGTCACAGAAACTCGTCTCCGTGCTTCATGGACTGAATACGGATGCCCTTGTCATCGACCGGGAAACGGCAGCAACCATCCTTGCAAAGGCCGGCAATGGGGATGTCTCCATCCCGAGACTGGTGAATCAGGCGACATTCGGCAAATTGCAACGACAGATTGAGGAGGCGGACCATGTATGATTACGATTCCTGCCATATGATCGAGGCACTCCGCTCCGGTGTCCCCTCGCGGGAAGTGGGGCGTTGTTTCACTGAAGCCCGCGCTCCATTCCTTCGTGAAATGAATGATGCGATGGAGGATGTCAAGAGTTCAGGGAAATCAAAAGGCATCGTGTTCACCGGCAAATACGGAGAGGGGAAAACCCATCTGCTTGAGACGATGTACAGCATGGCGGAAGAGCAGAACATGGTCGTCTCCTACCTTTCCCTCAGCAAGGAGGCTCCGTTCGACAAGCCCTACATGCTCTACCAGAAACTGCTTGCGAACACCAGTCTGCCCCACCATGACCAACCTGGAGTGATGGACCAGCTGTTCACCTGCTCGGCAGGAAGCAACCTGGCGAAAGAGATGCTGCTGTTCGCATCACGGGAACTGGAAACGGACAAACTCTATTACCTGTTCAACCTCTACCTCAACAGCGAGGACACCGACGCAAGATACCAGATGGCGGCAGACCTGGAAGGTGACTTCATGAGCAATGAGACGCTCAAGCAGCTCTACTCCCAGGTGATGCACAAGAAGATCAAGTACAACACAAACTTCGTCAAGACGAAGCACATGAACGACTACTTCTCGTTCCTCAGCCACCTGTTTCTCCCGGTGGGATATGC
>Ga0183096_1002872_pt1 | contig 11271 bp, 11 predicted proteins | sample Biomet5_FD_127791 | JGI IMG/M metagenome (GOLD analysis project Ga0183096, IMG submission 127791) | Microbial communities from bioreactor (seeded with sewage sludge) at LBNL, California, USA - Biofuel metagenome 5 (version 2) (version 3) | ecosystem: Engineered > Bioreactor > Anaerobic >...
TGAAGGCAAGTATGTCGGAGGTCTCGAATCATGACATTGCCTAATAAGCTTACCGTGTCCCGTTTGGTGATGGCGCCTTTCTTTTATGTGGCGTTCACGCTTCCAAGGTGGATTCCTGGTTCGGAGAATGTGTCCACCGCGCTCTGTCTCATCCTGTTCTGTGCCATTGAGCTGACCGATCTGCTCGACGGTCGGATCGCAAGGGCACGGCATCTCGTGACCGATCTCGGCAAGGTGATGGATCCGTTCGGGGACGCACTGTCCCATCTGACCTACTTCGTCTGCTTCATGATGGCAGGCATCATGCCTTCCTGGGTGTTCCTCGTCATCATGTACCGTGAGTTCGGCATTTCGTTCGTCAGGATGCTGATGATCCGTGAGGGGCAGGTCATGCCCGCCAACAAGTGGGGCAAGAGCAAGACGGTGATGTATGCCGCTTCCGGGGTGCTCGGCATCCTCTATCTTGCCTTGGAGCGATGGGTTTCCGGAGCTTCGTGGCTTCCTGCCTACCGCACTGTCCTTACCGTCGTCTTCGTACTTTGTGCCATCGCTTCTGTCGGTTCCTTCCTTATTTACATCGTGAAGATCGTCAAGAATGGCAGTCTGTCAAAGATGACGCGGTAGAGAGTGGCAGAACGGATTTCCTGATCGTCAACGTCGCGTCCATCAGGACATGGACTTGTACCAGGTCTTTTGTTTCCATCAGGTTGATCAGCATTTTCGCCGCTTGGGCTCCCAGTTCCGCATTGGGGACATGTACTGTGGTCAGGGGTGGCTCCACGTAGGAAGAGAGATTGAAGTCCCCCCATCCGATCATGGAGAGGTCTCTCGGGATGGAAAGCCCGAGCGTCTTGATATGGTTGAGGAATCCAACGGCGATCATGTCCGAAGAGAACAGTGCGGCGGTGGGTTTCTCCTTGATCTTGATGAATTCCTCAGCGAACTGATATCCATAATGCTCCGTGTAGAATCCTTGGTGAATCTGGGCTGGATTCACTTTGATGTGGGCTTCTTCCAGTGCCATGGTGTAGCCTTTGATGCGGAGCTTGCTGTTCCTGAAGTTCTCGTTTCCTCCAATGAATGCAATCTCCCGATGTCCTTGCTGGATGAGATACTTTGTCGCATTGTAGGCGGCGAGGGTGTCATCGACGTTCACATAATTGGAATAACGGTTGTCCAGCCATCTGTTCAGGATGATGTAGGGGATTTTCTTGCTTCTGAAATAGGTGAGGAGCGCATTTTCCTGTACCTCGCTTGTTCCCAATATGAAATAGCCGTCCTTTCCCGGCGACAGGAGTTTTGGGAGGTCGTTGAGTTGCTCATCGTCGAAAATAATGATCTCGTTCTTTATCTTCGCCTTCGTCATTTCGTCGATGAACATGGTCGTCGCCGAAGAGAATGCGGGATGTCCCGTCATGTCCATTCCTGACATCTTGGGCATGACAATGCCGACACACAGATTCTGCTTTGTTTTTGTCTCGGGAAGTTGGTAGTTTGTGTCACTGAGTGCCTGAAGAATTCGTTGGCGTGTTTCTTCACGTACTTTTGCATTTCCTGTGAGTACACGGGAAACGGTGCTGGCAGATACTCCTGCGATTTTTGCTATTTTACGAATATTTGTCATTCTGTATGAAATAGTAGTTATTTGATTCATATAAATCAAGATGAATATCTACGAAATGAAACAATTATATAAAAAATGTTTCAAAAAAGTTTTTGTTGAATAAAATAATAATTGACTCATAATATAGGTGTAAAAACAAATTAGATTGATACATGAAGAAACACATTTATTATGAAACAAAACGATTATGTTTCAGCACGCTTTTTTGAAAGAGAAAAACGATTTATCTGTCTTTTCTTAAAGATTGGCAAACATTCATTCATTTCCAAAAGGAGGAAAAAATGAAGAGATTTCTTACGATTACGCTCATTGCCCTGATGGCTTTGACAGGCGTGTTCGCAAACGGAACTGCGGAGAGTACTCCTGCGGCACAAGAGAAAGTGGAACTGGAATTCTTCTGCTGGGGTGCTGCGGAAACAACGACACAGGCTGCCTTCAAGGCGATGATTGAAGGATTTGAGACGAAATATCCCAACATCCACGTGACGGTGACCGAAAGCAACTATGATGCGGTCAACACGACACTGCGCAACAGGGCCGCGGCCGGGGATGCCCCCGATGTGGCTCAGGTCTCCAACCAGTGGGTCGCGACACTCCAGGCGATGGATGCATTGCTCCCGATGGACGACATCCTTTCCGCGGGCACGCTGAAGGATTTCTATGACGGTGCGAAAGCCGGAACGACCATCAAGGGAAAGACCTACAGTGCGCCATGGATTATGCAGCCATGCGAGCTTTATTACAACAAGGATCTGCTTGCCAAGGCCGGATATACCGCACCTCCGAAAGATTGGAAGGAGATGAACGAGATGGCGTATGCGATCGCAAAGCTTGGGAAGGATGCGTCTGGGAACAAGATCTATGGACGTTCCTTGAACAGCAAGTTGCTTGCGAATGCCGGCTATGGTTCCCTGCCTGATGTCTGGGGCTATGGTGGAAATCTCACTGATGCTTCCGGAAACGTGGTGTTCAATTCTCCTGAGACCATCACCGCCTATGCAAACCTGCAGAAGGAAGTGCAGGATGGCGTGGCTCCCGCAGGCATCCAGATCGTCGACTGCCGCACATTGTTCCAGAATGGATTGGTCGCCTTCCATGTGGATGCCCCGAGCCAGACGAAGAACTTCGGCAAGGTGAATTTTGGTGTCCAGATTATCGACACTTATTCTTCTGACCATCATCTGGTAGCTTTCAAGAATTCCAAGCATCCGAAGGAATGCGCCCTCCTTATCGACTATCTTTCCGGACCGGAAGGCATGACAAAGTATACGGACAACTGTTTCGTCATTCCTGCCCGTCACAGTGTGGAGAACCTGCCGTATTACAAGACGCTTGATGCGAACCTGATGCAGTTCTTCAAGGGCGCCGCTTCAGCCCGCTCCCTTCCTGTGCAGAGTCCTGATTTCGTCGCCGCCATGGAAGGGATCGCCCAGGGATTGCAGAGGATCGTCATCAACAACGAGGATGTCAAGACCGTCGTTGCCGATACGGATGCGATGCTGAAGAAGTATTATTGATGTTCCTGTTGTGCAAGAGGGTCAGGAGGGATGTCTCCTGACCCATAATTCTTTTATGGTATTTGCCAGAAGGAAGGTGTGCTCTGCGAAGCTTATCGAAAAAGACAAATCTTTCGGAACATGCGAAAGACATGTTGTTTGGATACTCGCTCCTTTTGCCCACGTTTGTGGTCTTTGCGCTTGTTGTCCTGTATCCGATCATCCACGGTGTCGTCATGAGTTTCAGTGATTACACCTACATCACGGTTGCGAAGGGGAAAGGTTTTTCCTGGAACAACTTTGAGAACTACAAGACAATCTTCCAGAATGGCCTGTTCAAACAACTTGGGACGACTCTTGCATTCACCATCCTGACGGTCTCTTTTGAATTGGTTCTCGGCATGGCCATCGCATTGATGCTGGAGAATTTCAATAGCGGAAGCGGTCTGCTTCGCTCCCTGTTCCTCATGCCGTGGACAATTCCCTCCATTGTCACCGCATTGCTGTGGTCTTGGCTGTTCCAGGCGCAATTCGGTGTCGTCAATTTCTTCTTGAGCAGGCTTGGACTTATTTCCAATGCGAATATGGAGTGGATTCAAAATCCAAAAACAGCCTTGATGACGGTCATCGTGGCCAACGTTTGGAGGCAAACCCCCTATATGCTGATTATGCTTCTGGCCGCATTGCAGAACGTCCGTACCGATTTGATCGAGGCTGCGACGATTGACGGGGCAAGCGGTGTCGCCGTGTTCTGGAATGTGAAGATACCTGCGATCAAGCCGGTGCTTGGAACGACCTTGATCACCTGTGTGATGAGTTCATTCCAACAGTTCACCATCATTTACAACATGACGAACGGTGGACCTGTGGACAAAACAACCACGTTGTCCATCGGGGCGTACAAACAGGCTTTCACCAACATGAATCTTGGGGCGGGAGCGTCGATCGGTGTGGTCTGGATGGTCATCCTCGTCGTTGGGATCTCCATCTTCAATGCGAAGACTAAACGGTTCGACAATATTTAGGAGCAAACCATGGGCATGGTGACAAGAAAAAAAAGAAGTACGAAAATCTTGCTGTGGGTGTTCATCGCCTTTCTTCTGGTGGCGTTTCTCTTCCCCATCTACTGGATGTTCATCGGTTCCTTGAAGGACAATTCGGTCTTGATGAAGACACCACCGCAATTGTATCCGACGTTTCAGACGGTTGAGAACTACAAGACAGTCCTCACCAATGCGAAATATCTCCGCTACATCCTCAACAGTTTGATTGTCGCGACCGGCACGGTCGTTATCGATTTGGTGCTCGCGACATTGGCCGGGTATTCCCTTTCCCGCTACAGGTATCCGGGGAGAAAGGCCATCATGATTCTTTTGCTTTCCGCACAGATTTTTCCTGTCGTCGTTATCATCATCTCGCTCTACACCTTTTTCCGGAAACTCAACCTGATGAATTCATATCTTGGCCTGATGCTTGCGGATGTCGCGATGTCATTGCCTCTTTCCGTGTGGATGCTGATGAGCTTTGTCGATTCTGTGCCGAAATCCTTGGATGAAGCGGCCCATATCGATGGATGCAGCCGGTACATGACCCTCCAGTTGATCGTCATGCCATTGATGAAGCCTGGTATGCTTGCCGTTGGCATTTATGCGTTCCTGCAATCTTGGGATGATTACATGCTGGGTTTGGTCATCATGACGAAGACCACGATGAAGACACTTCCTGTCGGCATCGCCGAGACTTTCATGGGCGAGTTCGGTTTTGATTATGCCGGCATGATGACGATATCCGTTGTCGCATCGTTGCCTGTGTTGCTGCTTTTTTTGGTTTTCCAGAAATACATGGTCGCCGGACTGACTGGCGGAGCGGTAAAGGAGTGATGGACATGCAAGGTAGAACTGCATTGGTGACCGGAGCCGGAACCGGTATCGGGCAAGGAATCGCCATTGAACTGGGAAGGGCGGGATATGACGTTGTCGTCCATTACAACGGCAGCAAAGATGGAGCGGAAGAAGCCGTATGCAAGATTGTCGCTTCAGGACAGAGGGCAAAAGCGATACAAGCCGACCTGACGGACATGGAACAACTGAACCATCTTTTTCAGGAATCGCTGGATTTCCTTGGTTCCGTTACGCTCTATGTGAACAATTCGGGGATAACGAAGGGAAGTCCGTTTTCAGAGACGACTCCAGAATTATTTGATCAATTGATCTCCATCGATTTGAAAAGCGCCTACTTCTGCGTGCAGAAAGCTGCCAACAGCATGGTCGAACGGAACATCAAGGGGAATATTGTGGTCATCACATCGAACAATGCGATGATGCAGAGATGCAATGTTTCCGTTTACGGGATGATGAAGGCGGCACTGGTGAAGATGGTGAAACATGCAGCAATTGAGTATGCGAAAGATGGCATACGGGTCAACTCGATAGCTCCAGGATGGACGGCGACTCCACGGGTACTGCATGACAATGATGAGAAAAAGGTTGTATCGACCATTCCCCTGAAACGGATGGCCTTGCCAGAAGAGATTGGCAAGATGGTGCTGTTTTATGCATCCGATGCTGCATCGTCCATCACGGGAAACTGCTTGGTGGCGGATGGTGGATTCCTTTTGTTGGCTGATGAACCGAAAGCGTACGGATTGTAAAGGGGAAGAGAATGAAAAATAATGATTCAAAGACATGGAAGCATCCCGGGAACCGTCAGGAACTGCTTCGCAAGGCCTTGGTGGAGGCAATGGGGTATACCGATATCGATTATGAGAAACCGATCATCGGCATATTGAACACTTGGGGTGAGACGAATCCTGGCCATATGCATTTCCGCCAGTTGGCTGAGGATGTGAAGCGTGGCGTTTGGGCTGCCGGTGGTTTTCCCCTGGAAGTGAACACGCTTTCCATCTGCGAGTGTTTCTTTGACCTCTCCAGCCTGATCTATCGCAATTTGCTTGCCATCGAGACGGAAGAACTTGCGGCACGGCATCCCTTTGACGGCATCGTCATGATCGGCGGGTGCGACAAGAACACTCCTGCCCAACTGATGGCTGCGGCGACTGTCAACAAACCTGCGATTTTCCTTCCGGGCGGAGCCATGCTTCCGGGAAGTTACAAGGGTGAGACGCTCTGCTGTGGCACCGATACATTCAAGATTTACAACCGGTACGTCTCCGGTGAGATGACCTGGGACCAGATGATGGACAGAGCTGGATGTCTGTACGGCAGCGTCGGCGCATGTCCCATCATGGGAACGGCGAATTCCGGTCAGGTGATGGCCGAAGCGATGGGAATGGCGCTTCCTGGTAGCGCCTCAAGTCTTGGACTCTCTTCGGAGAAAGCCCGGCAGGCAGAGATGACTGGGCGGAGAATCGTTGAGATGGTGAACGAGAACCTCCGCGTCCGCGACATCATCACTCCTGATTCCGTACGGAACGCCATCCGCATTCTGATGGCGAGCGGTGGTTCCACCAATCTCATCATCCACTTGAAGGCCATCATGCACAGGGCAGGATTTGACATTGATTTGATGGAGTTTGACCGCATCAGCAACGACACCCCGCTTCTTGTGAACGTCAAGCCGCATGGGACGAATCCTGTCGGTGCCGCATTCAATGATGCAGGTGGCGTGCCGGCTCTGATGAAGGAGCTTGAAGGAAAACTCAACCTTGATTGCAAGACTTGCACGGGAAAGACGGTGCGGGAGAATCTTGAGCATGTCGATTACGCCTACAACAGGGATGTCATTCATGCATTGGACAACCCAATCTCTCCGGTTGGAGGCATAAGCATCCTGAAAGGCAATCTGGCTCCCAACGGAGCTGTCGTCAAGCGAAGCGCCGCGACGGAACGGCTCCTGCACCATAGGGGACCCGCAAAGGTGTTCGACAATCTTGCGGTTGCGGAAAAGTGGTTGGCCGACCCCGATTCGGATGTCGATGAGAATACGGTCATCGTGCTTCGTGGATACGGACCGAAAGGGGCTCCTGGCATGCCGGAATTCGGCAACTATCTGCCTATCCCGCCGGCTTTGTTCAAGAAGGGCATCACCGATTATCTTCGGGTGACCGATTCCCGGATGAGCGGTGGCTGTTACGGTTCCGTCATCCTTCATGTCTCTCCGGAGTCCGAAGTCGGAGGTCCTCTTGCCGCAATACGGGATGGAGACATCATCCATGTGGATGTGGACAAGAATCTTCTTGAAGTGGAACTTTCGGATGAGGAGATCAAGCAGCGGTTGCTTACGTTCAAACCCAAAGGGCATTCGGATATCAAGCGAGGGTTCGTGAGGAATTTCATTGATCATGTGGAACAGGCGGATCAAGGATGTGATTTGGATTATCTGAAATATGTGGAGGAGAATTGAAATGATTGCACTTAAAGGAGTTTGCCCCATCATCGCCACACCTTTTACCAAGACAGGTGAGGTCGATTATGATAGTTTGCAGAATGAAATTTATTTCATGGCGGACCATGGATGCCATGGCGCGACGCTCTTCGGCATTGCAGGAGAGTATTACAAGCTCAGTGATGCCGAGGCAGACAAGATGGTCCGTGTCGTCGTGGATGCCTGCAAGGAAAAAGGCATGCCATCGATCATATCCGTGACGACTCATGCCACGGAATTGGCCGTGAAACGGGCCAAGTACTTTGAAGACCAAGGTGCGGACAGCTTGATGCTGTTGCCTCCGTTCTTTCTGAAACCAGGTGCGGCAAGCATCTCCGCCCATCTGAAAGCGGTATGTGGGGAAGTCCATATTCCCGTGGTCGTCCAGTATGCGCCGGAGCAGACCGGGGTCACCATCGACCCTTCCATCCTTGCGAAGATTGGGAAGGAAGCGTCGACGGACGTGTACTACAAGATCGAGTGCAAGCCTGCAGGACAATATACCAGCAGTCTTCTTCAACAGATTGGCGGTGAACCAAGGGTCTTCATTGGCAATGCAGGATACCAGTTCATCGAGTTGTTTGACAGAGGAGCCATCGGATTGATGCCCGGTTGCTCGATGTTTGACCTCTATCTGGACATTTACAACAACTATCAGGCAGGCAATCGGCAGAAGGCAATGGATTTGCATGGAAAGGTGTTGCTTCCGATTCTGAACCATATCAGGCAGAATCCCGAGATGATCATCTCGTATGAGAAGACGATTCTTCAAAAACGGGGGATCATCGCGACAGATTATTGTCGGCATCCATGTTTCGCGAGGGACAAGGAGTTCGATGCGCTGTTCGAGGAGTTCTACGCTCAGACAAAACCCTATCTGTCCGCAGGAGAGGCACGATGACCATCACGCTGCTCGGGCAAGCAGGTCTTTATTTCAAACTGGAGAACGGAGTGTCCTTCATGCTTGATCCTTACTTGTCTGACAGCCTGCGACAGAAGGAAGGGGAGTGCTTTGCCCGAAGAGTGCCTTTGGATGGGAAATGGTTGGAAAAGAGTGTTGACATGTTGCTGTTCACCCACGACCATGCGGATCACTTCGACATGGAGAGCGTCTCTCCTATCTTGGACAGGGAGGATGAAGTGAGCGTCTTCGCCCCCTATCCTGTGTTTTTGCACGTGAAAGAACGATGGAATCGGAAACATCCGGTCACCGTCATGAGACCCGGGGTGGAATGCACTTCCCATACGGTGAGGATCAGGACGGTGCATGCCTATCATGAGACGCCTGATGCGGTGGGATATCTCATCCAGACGGAAGGCAAAAACATCTATTGCTCAGGAGACACCCTGTATAACAGGCTGATTCTTCAAGATGTGGAGGATGTTCCCGTCGATGTCGCATTCGTGTGCATCAACGGAAAGGGGAACAACATGAATGCGGAGGATTCGGCACGATTGATGAGGCTGATGCATCCTACGCTCGTCGTCCCTGTGCATTGGGACATGTTCGATTCTTTCGGTACGGATCCGTTGCCGTTCTCACAGTCCCTGGAGAATATCTGTATCGTGAAGGCTTATCAATCGATTCGGCTGTAAGAAGGAGACTTTATGGAAACAATAAAGAATGAAATCATATCTTCAATCATGCAACACAAACTCGTGGCGATAGCCCGCCGTGTGCCGGTGGAGCGGATGCTTGATACGGCGAAGGCGCTGTACGGTGGTGGTGTCCGGCTGTTGGAGGTGACGTTCGACCAGTCCTCTCCTACCTGTGTCTCCGATGCAAAAGAATCCATTCGCAGGGTAGTTGAAGGCATGGAAGGGAAGATGCTGGTTGGCGCGGGAACGGTGGTTACGGTGGAACAAGCCCGCGCCGCGAAAGATGCAGGTGCTCTGTTCGCCTTGGCTCCGGACACGAACCTCTCAGTCATCTCTGAGGTGAAGCGGTTAGGGATGGTTTCTGTGCCAGGAGCGTTGACACCGACGGAGATCCTTTCAGCCTGGAACGCTGGAGCGGATATCGTGAAGCTGTTCCCAGCTGGAATTTTGGGGGTTCCGTACCTGAAGGCGGTCCGTGGACCGATCAGCCAGGTGCCGTTGATGGCTGTTGGTGGCATCTCGAAGGATAACGTTCACGAGTTTCTTTCGAGCGGGTTCTGCAGTTGCGGCATCGGGTCGAACATTGTGCGGAACGATTTGATAAAGGCAGGAGACTACGGGGCGTTGGAGCAGGTCGCCCGTTCGTTTGTCTTGGCGGCGGAAGGAAGGTAAATGATGAAGTGTGTGGTGACGTTCGGGGAGATTATGATGCGGATGAGTTGTCAGGGACACCAGAGGTTCCGACAGACCTTGCCAGGAGCGCTGGACGTGACCTTCGCCGGTGCGGAAGCTAATGTGGCGGTCTCCCTTTCCCTGTTGGGTCAGGAGGCCAGGTTCGTGACGGCTCTTCCGAAGACGGACATTGCGGATGCCTGCATCGGGGAACTGAGGAACACAGGAGTGGACACTTCAGAGATTCTCCGTACGGAAAAAGGACGCTTTGGCATCTACTTTGTGGAGACTGGTGCTGACCAACGGGGAGGAAAGGTCGTCTATGACCGGGATGAGGCTTCCGTTTCCTTGATGGATCCTTCCTCCTATGATTGGGATGCCATATTCCAGGATGCGGTATGGTTCCATACATCAGGCATCACGCCGGCCTTGTCATCCAAAGCCGCCCAGTGTTGCCTTGTCGCAGTTCAGGAAGCGAAGAAGAGAGGGCTATCTGTCTCTTTCGATTTGAACTACCGTGGAAAACTGTGGAACTGGGATGAGAAGAAAAGCAAGAAAGAGCTGGCTCGAAGTGTTGCGGCGGAGATTCTGCCATTCGTGGATGTCGTCATCGGGAACGAGGGTGATGCCGATGACATGCTGGGCATCCGGGCGGGGGAGAGCGATGTGGAGAAGGGAAAACTCGACATCGACCGCTATCCTGCCGTTGCGGCGGAGATCATCAGGCGCTATCCGAACGTCTCCATCGTGGCGACGACGCTCAGGGAAAGCCTCTCCGCAAGCCGCAACAGGTGGGGTGCCATGCTCTATGACGGAAAGACGGGAAAACGATATCTCGCCCCAATGCGTGATGATGGATATGTCCCGTATGACATTACCGACATCGTCGACCGTATCGGCGGTGGTGATTCCTTCTCGGCGGCGTTGGTTTATGCCATGAACGACAAGGAGCTTTCATCTTCCTTGGATGACGTGCTCGCATTCGCCGTGGCATCCTCCTGTCTCTGCCACACCATAGAAGGGGATTTCAACTATGTCTCGAAGGACGAGGTGCTTGCCCTGATGCATGGCGGTGGATCGGGAAGGGTGCAACGTTAAGGATGGAAAACAGTTCAATCACTGAATGAGGGATTCCTTTCCCCATTTTGCAAGTGATGGTAAACATGGTCTGGACTGACGAATTCTCCGGGTTCGCTGTTGCTATGTGGCAATACTCAACTATATTGCAAACGCAGGTTTTGCGGACTACGGCAATTTGTGAAGTCTCATAGGGTAATATCCTATTCCTATATCACATTGCATTGTCCCGATTTCCTCCCAGGATTCACCAGATGTCAGACTTCAATCCCTTTGTCATACTTGACCATCGGAAAAAATAATCGAAAGATTCGGAAGATGTGCTATAGTTGTATGCAAACATGTGAAAGAAGTTGACACTTCTCGTTGGATGCCGAAGGAGTTCTCCATGAAGCAGATGCAAAGTAATAAATATTTTTA
>Ga0183096_1002874_pt1 | contig 11268 bp, 11 predicted proteins | sample Biomet5_FD_127791 | JGI IMG/M metagenome (GOLD analysis project Ga0183096, IMG submission 127791) | Microbial communities from bioreactor (seeded with sewage sludge) at LBNL, California, USA - Biofuel metagenome 5 (version 2) (version 3) | ecosystem: Engineered > Bioreactor > Anaerobic >...
TTTACATTCAGACGCTCCTTCGTGTAAGTGTTCCAGGGCATTTCCAGGCAGACGTCCAGATAATTGCGCGACACAGCAGCCTCGGCGCTGCCGAAGGGCTGCTTCGCGATTCTGTCGACCTCCCGGAGCAGGTGGTTCTCCGCATCCTCCGGCAGCTTGAGCCGCAGAATCCGGTCCCGATACGAGCCCAGCTCGTCATCGTCATCCTGCTCGCCCAGCTCGTTCTGCATCACCTTGATCTGCGTACGCAAAATCTGCTCGCGCTGCGAGCGCTCCAGCTGCTCCCGGACCTTATGCTCCATCTCGTGCTCAAATTCCAGAACGCTGTTCTCCCGCACGAGAAAGGCGTTGACCCGTTTCAAGCGGAGGTAGGGGTTTCTCTCGTTGAGTATCTCCTGCTTGTCGCTGAAGCGAATATTGATGTTCTGCGTAATATAGTCGGCAAGATACCCCAATTCCCGGCAGTCCATCACCGTGGACTGAACCTCCTCCGCTACGCCGCCGGCCATCTCCGCGTACTCTCCGAACAATGTGACCGTCTGGCGAAGCAGCGCCTCCGTCCGCGGGCTCTGTGTGAGTATTTCACTCTCAGGCTCCTCCGCGATTTCCTCCACATTGGCCTGAAGGTAAGGCGCAGTCTGCCACAGCCGCCTCATACGGGCCCGGTACCGTCCCTCCACCATCACGCGGACGGAGTTTGCGCTCAGGCGGAGAATCTGGCTGATGTGGGAGACCGTCCCGATTTCGTAGAGGTCCTTCTCCTCCGGCGCCGTCACGCTGATCTCGCGCTGGGAGACGAGAAAGATCATCTGATCCGTCTCCATGGCGTGCTCCAGCGCGCGGATGGAAAGACTCCGCTCCACGTCAAAATTCAAATTCATCTGCGGAAAAACTGTCAGCCCCCGAAGGGCAAGAACGGGAACGTTCCAGGTCTTTGCTTCCATGGGATTTTTTTCCTTTCTCGGAGCGAAAGAGGGGCGCCGATCCAGCGTCCCTCCTCCGTGCAGGTTCCAGCGTTGATTGTTTAAGATGCGGACGCCGGATCGGAGGTTCCGGAAACCGGGGTTCCCTCCTTCTTTCCGGTGTTCAGTTTCACCGTGTAATTGATTTTTTCGGGATTGCGCGTGATGATCGGCTTCCCGGTCCCCTCCACGCAGGCCTTGGTGATGACGGCCTTTTCAATGGTTGGGTCGGAGGGAATGTCATACATGATTTGGGTCAGCAGCCCCTCCATGACGGCACGGAGGCCACGGGCTCCGATGCTCCGCGCGATTGCCTGATCGGCCACCGCCTCCAGCGCCTCTTTTTCAAACTCCAACTCCACGTCGTCATACTCGAACAGCTTCTGGTACTGCTTGACCAGCGCGTTTTTCGGCTGTGTCAGAATGTGGACCAGGTCGCTGCGGGTCAGGCTGTTCAGGGAGGTGATCACCGGGAGGCGGCCCACCAGTTCGGGAATGATTCCAAACTTCAGAAGATCATGGGGCTGCACCTGATGAAAGAGCCGGCCCACGTCCTGATCCTTCCGGCTGACGATAGGCGCGTCGAAGCCAATGCTCTTTTCCTCCACCCGGCGCTCAATGATCTTTTCCAGGCCGTCAAAGGCGCCGCCGCAGATAAAGAGGATGTTTTTGGTGTTGACCTGAATAAACTCCTGATGGGGGTGCTTGCGGCCGCCCTGAGGCGGCACATTGGCCACCGTACCCTCGACAATTTTCAGCAGCGCCTGCTGGACGCCCTCCCCCGAGACATCCCGGGTGATGGACACGTTTTCGCTCTTGCGCGCAATTTTGTCGATTTCGTCCACATAGATGATGCCGTGCTCGGCGCGCTCCACGTCGAAATCCGCCGCCTGCAAAAGGCGCAGAAGGATATTTTCCACATCGTCGCCGACGTAGCCGGCCTCTGTCAGGGTTGTGGCGTCGGCGATGGCAAACGGAACCTTCAGGATTCGGGCAAGGGTCTGCGCAAACAGCGTTTTTCCGGAGCCGGTAGGGCCGATCATCAGAATGTTGCTCTTTTGGAGCTCCACATCCTCGTCCCCGCCAAAGAAAATACGCTTATAGTGGTTGTAAACCGCTACCGACAGCGCGATCTTCGCCTCGTCCTGCCCGATAATATACTGATCCAGAATTTCCTTGATCTCATGAGGGGCCGGAAGCTTATCCGGGATATCCTCCAGCTCGTTGGCATGGGTGTCCTCATAGCCATCGTTCAGGATGCTCATGCAAAGCTGGACGCACTCGTCGCAGATACGCACGCCGGGACCCTGGATCATCCTGTGCACCTGCTGCTCGTGCTTGCCGCAGAAGGAACAGCGAAGGGATTTTTTGCTGTCGTCATTCATGATGTTACCTCAGTTATCCAAAAATGGCCTGAAAGCGCCTCAGCGCTGGGTAATGATCTTATCCACCAGGCCAAATGCCTTAGCCTCTTCTGCCGTCAGGAAATTGTCGCGCTCCGTGGCGTCCTTGACCTCCTCGAAGGTCCGCCCGCAGTTGGCGGCCATGATCTCATTCAGGCGCTTCTTGATCCGCAAAATAGCGGAGGCGTGAATCTCAATGTCGGTCGCCTGACCCTGAAAACCGCCGGAGGGCTGATGAATCATGATCTCGGAATTAGGCAGCGCGATACGCTTGCCCTTGGCTCCGGACGAGAGCAGGAACGCGCCCATGCTGGCAGCCATGCCCACGCAGATCGTAGAGACGTCGCACTTGATATACTGCATGGTGTCGTAAATTGCCATGCCGTCGGTCACGCTGCCGCCGGGACTGTTGATATAAAGCTGAATATCCTTGTCCGGATCCTGCGCCTCCAGATAGAGAAGCTGCGCGACGACCAGACTTGCGCTGGTGGCGTTTACCTCCTCGCCCAGAAAAACGATCCGGTCGTTCAGCAGACGGGAAAAAATATCATAGGAACGCTCTCCGCGGCTGGTCTGTTCCACCACATAGGGAACCAAACTCATAAAAATTACCTCCTTGATGCAATGCCCCAAATTTCCTGAATCCCCCCCCACAGGCTGCACACAAAGCCTGCCGGAGACGGCGGAGCCGCCGTTTTCCAAAGGACATCGGTCCGGATGCCGGAATGACGAATCCACTGTACTACTGTACTACAATTTTTGCGGGGAATTTGTCGGGTTTGTGTACGAAAGCCTGTCCGATCCGTCCGGGAGTTATTTGGACTCCTCCGGCTCCTTTGCGGCCTTTTTAGCGGCGGGCTTTCTGGCGGCGGGTTTCTTTTCGCCGCTTTCCGGTTTCTTGGCGGCTACTTTTTTGTCAGCGGGCTTGTCCTCACCGGATTCCGCCTTTTTGGCGGCAGGCTTTTTGGCGGCAGGCTTCTTCTCCTCTGCGCCTTCCTCCGGCTTGTCCTCGGGCTTGTCCTCAGACTTGACCTCGGGCTTGGTCGCGACGGCGCTCTCTCTCACAATGTCCACCGCTTTTTGCGTCTTAACCTGATCCGCGACGGAGTCCTTCGGCAGATACTTTTTGACCGATTCCAGATCCATACCGTAACGCTCCGCCATGTGCTGATACTCCGCCTCGATCTCCTCGTCGGAGGCCTCGATCTTTTCTTCCTGAATGATGGCGGCCAGAGCCAGGTCAACGCGTACCTGACGCAGCGCGGGCTCTTTGGCATCCTCCAGCAGCTTGGCCTCGTCCATATTCATCATTTTAAGGTATTGCTCGTATTGCAGCCCCTGAGACTGCAGCTGCATCCGGAAGTTGTCCAGGAATCGTTTGGCCTGGGCCTGCACCATGGCTTCCGGAACCTCGCAGGTAAGATTGTCGGCGACCTGCTGCATCAGCAAATCCTCGAAGCCCTGCCGGGCGGTCTCCTCCTGCTTCTCCTCGATCTTTTTCTTCAGGTCTGCCTTCAGATCCTTGATCGTATTGATCGTGTCGAGTTCGGAGACGTCCTTGGCAAACTCGTCGTCCAGGGCGGGAACCTGCTTTTCCTTGACCTCGTTGACCTTGACATGGAACACCACTGCCTTGCCGGCCAAATCCTTGTGATATTCCTTGGGGAAGGTGATGTCAATGTCCTTCTCCTCCCCTGCCTTCATGCCGATCACCTGCTCCTCAAAGCCGGGGACAAAAGAACCGGAGCCCAGCTCCAGACTGAAATTCTCCGCAGATCCGCCCTCAAACGCCTTGCCGTTGTCGGTTCCCTTGTAGTCGATCACGGCGACATCGCCCTTTTCGGCAGGGCGGTCGACAGAGAGCAGACGGGTATTGCGGTCGGCCAGTTCCTTGAGCTTTGCATCCACGTCGGCTGCCGTCGCCTTGACCTCGGCCTTGGGCGCGGAGAGCCCCTTATATTTTCCCAGTGTTACCTCGGGATAGACAGGGAGCGTCGCCTTGAACGTAAAGCCGTCCTTGGTCACTTCGCCGATCAGCTCCACCTTCGGCTCGCCGACGGCCTGCAGCTTCTCCTGCTCCACGGCGGCCTTATATGCGTCAAACCAGACGTTATCGATTGCGTCGGAATAAAATACGCCGGCGCCATACATTTTTTCAATCAGCTGACGAGGAGCCTTCCCGGGGCGAAAACCCGGAACGCGGATCTCCTTGCGCTTCTGATGGTATGCCTTTTCAACCGCAGCTTCAAACTCCTCAGCGCCGACTTCCACGGTCAATGCGACTTCACTCTTCTCTAATTTCTCGCAGTTTTTCACAGTCATTTCGTTTACTCCTCCGTTCATCGCCGGAATGAAACCGGTGCGACAAGGTATTTTAACAGATAATTGCACAAAAAGCTATACCTTTTTTACTGTTCAGCAAATTTTTTTCGGGGAAAACTCCAGGGCGTCGGCAGAAATCAGGGAAAACTCGGTCTCCCCACGGCTTCCGCAGATGGCTCTGCGGATTGTCGGGCCGTGCAAATGCCCGTAATAGCATTTGCTGACGCGGTACCGCTCCAGCAGGCGGAGGATTTCCGGACACTCATATCCCTGGTACAGCGGCGGATAATGCAAAAAGCACAGGATCGGCCGATCTTCAGCCGCCTTCAGGGACGTCTCCAGCCGCAGAACCTCCCGGTTCAGGATCTTGCTGTCCTGAGGCTTTTGATTCTCCTCCTGAAACCATCCGCGGGTACCGCACAGGGCCCATTCCCCATAGAAGGCGCAGTTGTTGTGCAGAAAATCCAGCGTGGTGAAGCCCTTCTCCTCAAAAAACGCCTTCATCTTGGAGACCGTGGTCCACCAGTAATCGTGATTTCCCTTGATCAGCAGCTTGCGGCAGGGAAACTGATCCAGAAAGCGGAAATCCGCCTCCGCCTCGGGGAGATTCATTCCCCAGGAGGTATCGCCCGCCAGCACCAGCGTATCGTCTGCGTTCAGGCGGGAGAGCGCGCTCTCAATCCTGGATACATAATCCTGCCAGCCGTCGAAAACTTCCATGGATTTATCAGACGTCAGGGAGAGGTGGAGGTCTCCAATCGCATACAGGGACATCCGCGCCCCCCCTTTCGCTCACTTCAAAAAGTTCAGAACCACCTGATCCATTCCCGCTCTCTCCGTGCAAAGGTCAAACCGACGGGTCTTTCCCTTCAGCGCCGCGAGCCTCCGCGGGGCGGTCACGCCGGACACCCGCTGGAGCTGGTCGATCAGTCCGACGCCCTCGCTCTCCGGCGTTTCGCCGATGGCTTTGAGCACATGGTTGCAGAATTTATACGGCGACGCCGTGGAGACAAACACCGTGACGCCGCGGTCGCCGGTCTTTGCCCGATACTGTTCCATCACCCGGGCGGCAACGGCGCTGTGCGTGTCGATCAGATAGCCGTACTGCCGGTAATACTCCGCGATGGCGGCGGCTGTTCCCTCTTCGTCGCAGAAGCCGCCCCAGAAAAGGGCTTTCAGCTGTGCCTTAATGGAGTCGGAGACCTCGTACTTCCCGTCCTTCGCCAGCTTTTCCATGTAGCCGCGGACCTCGCCGTCGTTCTGGCCGGACAGATCAAAGAGCAGCCGCTCCAAATTGCTGGAGACCAGAATGTCCATGGAGGGACTCATGGTAGTGTGGAACGGACGGTTCCGGTCATAAACGCCGGTACGCAGAAAATCTGTCAGGACGTCGTTGCAGTTGGAGGCGCAAATCAGCTTTGCCACCGGGAGCCCCATCTTTTTTGCATAGTAGGCGGCCAGGATGTCTCCAAAATTTCCGGTGGGCACGCAGAAGTTGACGGGGGCGCCCATAGAGATTTTGCCGTCCCGCACCAGATCGCAGTATGCGGAGATATAATACACCACCTGAGGCAGGATCCTCCCCCAGTTGATGGAATTGGCGGAGGAGAGGAAAAAGCCCCGTTCTTCCAGCGTACTGCGGATTTCCGGATCGGAGAAGATCCGCTTGACGCCGGCCTGCGCATCGTCGAAGTTGCCGACTACGGAGCACACGCCCACATTGGCGCCCTCTTGAGTCACCATCTGCATTTCCTGAATTTGCGAGACGCCGTCTTTGGGATAAAAGACCAGGATCTTTGTCTGCGGAACGTCGGCAAATCCCTCCATTGCGGCTTTTCCCGTATCTCCGGAGGTTGCCACCAGAATACAGACCGTCTTTTTCTCCCCGGTCTTGCGCAGGGCGGCGGAGAGAAGCTGCGGCAGCATCTGGAGCGCCATGTCCTTAAAAGCGGAGGTGGGGCCGTGCCACAGCTCCAGGCAGTAGGTGCTCTCATCCACGGTGCGCACCGGCGCGACGGCAGGAGTGTCGTATTTGTCCGGTCCGTAGGCGTTGTCCGCAAAGCTCCTGAGCTCCTCTTTTGAATAGTCGGTCAAATAAAGCGCCATGACCTGGGCCGCACGTTCCTGATAGGACGCGGATACCAGCCCGCTGAGAAAACTCCGGTCAATCTGCGGGATCTCGCAGGGCGTCAACAGCCCGCCATCCCGGGAAAGCCCCATCTCGATCGCCTCGGCGGCATCGATTTGAAGCAGCTTGTTTCTTGTGCTGTAATACTTCATTTTTCGCTTCCTCACTTCATGATAATTTTTGGCGGCACGCACCGTTTTCCGACGGCCAGCGCAAAGCCGAAATGTCAATATGAAAACGCGTTTTCAAGATACTGGATCCTGACTTCGCGGTTGCTTTCCTCCGTATAGACTTCTGCTACGTCAAACCGAACGGGCTCGTCCAGTTCGTGGGCGCTGAGATAGCACTCCGCCGCCGTGCGCAGCTTCGCCTGCTTTCGCGCATCCACAAATTCCCTGGGCAGCCCGATGCGGAGGTTTCCGCGCAGCTTGACCTCCACAAAGCATAAAAGCCCCGTCCGGTCCCGGGCGATCAGGTCGATCTCGCCGAACCGGCAGCGCCACTGACTTGCCAGCAACGTATATCCTTTGGCACGAAGATATTTGGCCGTCTCCGCCTCGCCCCGGTTGCCCGCCGATTTCGCGGTCATCGCAAATTCTCCCACTTTTTTAAAAAGCTCAGCCGGTGCGCCGGACACGGACCGTACCGGTCCAGCATCTCGTAGTGAAGCTTTGTTCCGTAGCCCTTGTGTTTTGCAAATTGGTAATGCGGATACTCCCGGTCCAGCACCTGACAGACATACCGGTCGCGGCTGACCTTCGCCAGAACAGAGGCCGCAGCGATGGAGGCGCTTCTTCCGTCTCCCCCCACCACGGTCCGGTGAGGCAGCTCCGTGACGCGGCAGCGGCTGCCGCAATCCCGGTTTCCGTCGATGAGGACCATATCCGGCCGTATGTCCAAGGCATCAACGGCACGGCTCATTGCCAACATTCTCGCGTTCAGGATATCCAGCTTCTCGATCTCCTCCACGGAAGCCCACGCCACGGCATAGGACCGCGCTGCCGCGCAGATCCTGTCAAAAAGCACGTCCCGCACCTTCGCGCTGAGTTTTTTGGAGTCATTGAGTCCGTTCAGGATTGTTCCGGGCGGCAGAATGACCGCCGCGGCATAGACGGGACCGGCCAGCGGGCCCGCCCCAGCCTCGTCCGCGCCGCACACTGCGGAGAACCCGAGGGCAAACGCTTCCTCTTCCAGCTCCCAGGGATGTTCCAGACCTCCGCTCACGGTGTCGCACTTTCCGGCAGCTCAAGTGTAAAGCGTCCAAGCTTGCCGCCTCTGAATTCATCAAGAAGAATTTTTGCCATCCGTTCTGTATCCACCAGACCGCCCGAGAGCAGAAACCCGCGCTTGCGTCCGGCTCTTTCCAGAAGTGCGTCGCCGCATTCTCCCGTCTCCGGCAAAATCTGGTACCGGGCGCGTAAGGCCTCAGGATACCGTTTGGCCAGATACTCTATGAGGTTTTGCGCAAGTTCCTCCTGATCCAACACCTCGTCCCGCACCGCACCGGTATAGGCAAGATTCAGGCCGACGCTCTGATCTTCGAATTTCGGCCACAGGATGCCCGGCGTGTCCATCAGCTCCAGCTTCGTGTCGATGGGGACCCATTGTCTGGCGCGGGTCACGCCCGGCCGGTCCTCGGTCCTGGCAGTTTTCCGGTGGGCCACCTGGTTGATGAACGTGGATTTTCCGACGTTGGGGATTCCCAGAATCATCACCCGGACAATCCTTCCGGGCTGGCCCTTTTCCGCATATCCTCTCAGCTTATCGGCCAGCAGCTCCCGGACGGCCGGGGAAAAACGCTTTGTGCCGGCGCCGCTTTTGGCGTCGCACTCCAGAACCGCGTACCCCTTGCTGCGAAAAAAATCAGCCCAAAGTCCCGTTGCCGCGGGATCCGCCTGATCGACGCGGTTGAGAACAATCAGCCGCGGCTTTTCCCCGGTCAGCTCATCCATATCGGGGTTTCGGCTGGATATGGGAATCCGGGCGTCCAGAATTTCGCAGACGGCGTCCACGTTTTTGATTTGTTCCGCAATCATGCGGCGCGTCTTCGTCATATGACCCGGGTACCATTGAATGTTCATATCGTCTCGCCTCATGCCGGTCGCCCGCGCCCAGCGCGGTTCCCCTATGCCGTTCTCCTGCGGTGGGGCGGATAATCTTCCGCCCTACGCCAGCAGGCCGATCCGTGAATAGTCTCTTTGCTGCGTTTGAAAATCCGCGCCGGGAAATACCAGAAAAACGGCCCGGCCGATGATGTAGCGGGTATCCACGGGTCCGATCCTCGCATCGCGGCTGTCCATGGAATTGTTTCGGTTATCGCCCATCACAAAAACGCAGCCGGCCGGTACGGTCAGCGGAAACTGTTCTCCTTCGGCCGTAAAGGTCAGTTCCCGGATATAGTTCTCCTCCAGCAATTTCCCGTCTACGTAGACGCTGCCGGTGGAAAAATCGATGTCCACCGTCTGCCCCGCGACGGCGATCACGCGCTTGACGATGGGGTCGGAAAGCGCAGATCCCTTGCGCAGAACCACAATGCTCCCTGTGCGATAATCCTTGCTGACGGTGGAATTCACAATCAGCAGCCGGTCCCCGTTCTGCAGCGTGGGAACCATGGAGTGTCCGTCCACGCCCACCAGCCGGATCGCGGCAGTGAAAAGCAAAACAATAAACAATACGGACCAAACCAGCGCCTGCACCCACTCGTAGAGGTCCCGGCCCGGCTCCTCCGCATGCTGTCCGCCTTTTTTCATTCTGGCATCCTCTGTCATGAAATCCTTCCGATCCTGGAGAAATCACGTTTTTCCGTGCCGGCCGTCGTGCCGGGAAAGAGCAGAAAAACGGCCCGGCCGATCACATACCGCAGGTCTACAACGCCGAGAGCCGGATCACGGCTGTCGTCGCTGTCGTTCCGATTGTCGCCCATGACAAAAACGCAGCCGGCCGGTACGGTCAGGGGAAACTCCGTTCCCTCATCCAGATGAGTCGGCTCCCGGATATAGCGTTCCTCCAGCAGCTGTCCGTCCACATAGACGCTGCCGGTGGAAAAATCGATGTCCACCGTCTGCCCCGCCGTCGCGATGACACGCTTGACAATGGGGTCGGAAAGAAAAGATCCCTTGCGGACGATGACCACGTTCCCGTTCGTATAGCTTCGGCTGATGTCGGCGTTGAGCACCAGCATGAGGTCGCTGTCCTGCAAGGTTTCCCGCATCGACGGTCCATCCACGCGCATGATGCGCACAGCAAAGGTGAACAGCAGGACAACCGCCAATACGGCGCAGATCAGTGCCTGCACCCATTCGTAAAGTCCCGTATCGATTTCCCGTGGAAGCTGCTTTTCCGTTTCGTCCATTCTGATCTCCCGACCAATCCTGCGCTGTTCTGGCAAATTTACTACTTAGTATAGCAAACGGCAGAAAAAACAGCAAGGGATTTCAAAAGAAACGCGCAATTTTTGAGAAGCTTTATCAAAAAAAGGAGAGGCAACCGCCCCTCCTCTTTTTGATAAAATTACAGTTTTTCTTTTACCTTGGCGCCCTTGCCGACACGACCGCGCAGATAATAGAGCTTTGCGCGGCGCACCTTTCCTCCGCGTACGACCTCGATCTTGTCGATGGTCGGGGAATGAAGGGGAAAAATCTTCTCTACGCCGACGCCGTAAGAGATGCGGCGAACGGTAAGCGTTTCCTCGATGCCGCCGTGCTTTCTGGCAATCACGCTGCCCTCGAAGATCTGGATGCGCTCGCGGGAACCCTCCTTGACCTTCACGTGCACGCGGACTGTGTCGCCGACCTGTACCTGCGGCATCTCCTTGCTCAGCTGTTCCTTGTTCAGTTCCTGAATCAGATTCATGGATCTTTTCCTCCTAATGTATAGGCGTTCATGCCGCTTTTTGTCGTATGTTGGCACTTTTGGCGCATACGCGGCAGAGGACCGCCCTTTGTTGCCGTATTAGGATAACACAGTTCCCGGTAAAAAGCAAGTTCTTTTTAATAATACCGTACCCGTCAGCAAGATGCCGGATGCGGACGCTGCCGGCTTTTCCTCCCCGCGGATCCGCGGGGCAGGAGGCACACCGCCGCCGGGAGGAGCCAGAGATTCCCCCCTGTCCGCAGAATCATCCACAAGATCACTCCGGCCAGGCCGAGGCCCAGGCTCAGGCTGATTTTTTCGGAAATGCGCTCGCCCGGGCCGGGACCCAGAAACCAGCAGAGAAGCAAACGCAAAATCTGGCCTCCGTCCAGCGGGCAAACCGGAAGCAGATTAAAAAATCCAAGAATCCAGAAGGCGCCGGCCGCAGTATAGAGCGGCTCGGACCGCCCTGCGGCCAGGGTAAGCGCGCCGCCCACAAGCAGATCGGCTCCGGGGCCCGCGGCTAAAATCATGATTTCCCGAGGGTAAGACGCCTGCAGGCCGTTCAGATGAATTTCGGCGCCAAACGGCGAGAGGGTGA
>Ga0183096_1002875_pt1 | contig 11258 bp, 9 predicted proteins | sample Biomet5_FD_127791 | JGI IMG/M metagenome (GOLD analysis project Ga0183096, IMG submission 127791) | Microbial communities from bioreactor (seeded with sewage sludge) at LBNL, California, USA - Biofuel metagenome 5 (version 2) (version 3) | ecosystem: Engineered > Bioreactor > Anaerobic >...
CGTGTGGCTGGAAGGTAAAATTGATGCTGTACTGGATGCGTTTAATAAAACAGGTGCCGCTGTTATTGTTCACGATTGCATAATTACTGACGGGAACCTTGTGCCGACAGGCAGGACACTGTTCAGGGAACGCAAAGCAACAACGAACTTTTTTAGAAATTTGATAAAAAACTGCTACCATGGCTGCTGTATGGCTTTTTCAAGCAGGCTTACGAGATATATAATTCCGATTCCTGCCAATATCCCGCTGCATGATGCATGGATCGGTTTTCAGGGCAATGTATACGGCAAAGTAGTATTGCTTGATAAACAGCTTGTTATGTATAGAAGACATGGTTTAAATTGTTCTGGGAAACAGAAGATACTTAAACGGATCTCTGATAGATTGAATATAATGTTTGCACTGACATGCGCTTATTTTAGAATTAATTATAAAAAATAAAATATCGACAATTCAATATATCGATAGGTTTTTGATTCTTATTAAATAGAATGGGGTGTGGTTTGCATATGAAAGGCATTATTCTGGCCGGTGGTTCAGGCTCGCGTCTTTACCCGCTGACATTGATAACCAGCAAACAGCTTCTTCCTGTCTATGACAAGCCGATGATTTATTATCCGTTATCGACATTGATGCTTGCCGGAATAAAAGATATCCTTATAATATCAACACCCGGTGACATTCCTAATTTTCAAAAGCTGCTCGGCAGCGGCAGCCAGTTCGGCATCAGGCTCTCATACAAAGCGCAGCCTTCGCCTGACGGTCTCGCACAGGCTTTTATAATAGGAGAGAACTTTATATGTGATGAACCGTGCGCGATGATCTTGGGTGATAATATTTTTTACGGTAACGGATTTCGCCCGTTGCTGAAAAAGGCTGTTAAAAACGCGCAGAATGGCATATCCACGATCTTTGGATATTATGTAAATGATCCGGAACGTTTTGGTGTTGTAGAGTTTGATAATAACGGCAGGGTTGTATCAATAGAAGAAAAACCCAGGCAGCCTAAATCTAACTACTGTGTGACGGGACTTTATTTTTATGACAACAGGGCCGTCGGATACGCTAAAAATATAAGGCCCTCGCAAAGAGGGGAACTCGAGATAACTGATCTTAATAAAATGTATCTGGAGGATCAAACAATAAAAGTTGAACTGTTGGGCCGGGGATTTGCATGGCTTGATGCAGGAACCTTTGAAAGCCTTGCGGATGCTTCCGAATTTATCAGGATGGTGGAAAAGCGTCAGGGGATAAAGATCTCGGCACCGGAGGAAATTGCATACATTAACGGATGGATAGACATAGATACATTGATGATGTCGGCAAAAAAATACGGGAAATCACCGTATGGAGAGCACCTCAGGCGCGTAGCCGACGGTGATGTAAAGTATTGACGGAGAAAAGACCATGAAAATTATGATCACAGGCAGCGAAGGCCAGCTTGGCAGCGAACTGCGGAAGATACTCACAAAAGGCAGATCGGAACTGGGGCCTGTCCCGGCAGCGTTAATGGAATCAGAGCTTGATTGTATTGATATAGGCGAGCTTGATATAACGGATTTATCGGCGTCATTGAACCATACAATTGCTTTTGCTCCTGATATCGTTATAAATTGCGCGGCATATACGAATGTCGATATGTGTGAAGTAAATGATGATCAGGCGTACAGGGTCAATGCCGTAGGCGCAAGAAACATGGCGATATGCGCCGAACGTGTCGGAGCTAAGATGCTCCATATCTCTACAGATTACGTATTTTCTGGTAATGCCTCAAAACCGTACAGCGAGTATGATTTGCCTGACCCCAAGAGTATTTACGGACTTACAAAGCTTGCAGGAGAAAATTATGTCAGAAATTTTTCCGCAAAATGGTTCATCGTAAGGACTTCATGGCTGTATGGCTATAATGGAAACAACTTTGTAAAAAAAATAATTAACTTAGCCAAAGAACACGACAGCATAAAAGTTGTGGCTGATCAGATTGGCAACCCTACGAATGCAGCAGATCTGGCTCATCACATCTTAAAAATTGCAGCTTCGGGTGAGTACGGCATATATCACTGTACCGGCCGCGGAGAATGCACATGGTATGATTTTGCCGTCAAGATCGTGGAATATGCAGGGATCAATGCCGATGTATGTCCATGCAGATCGGAAGAATATCCCAGCCGAGTTAATAGACCTTCTTATTCTTCGCTTGATCACAGGATGCTGCGCATTACAGTGGGTGACGAAATGCGGGACTGGAAGGATGCGCTGAGATTTTTTATTGATAATTACAGCGAATCGCAATGTTAAAAGGCCAGACGATTTCTATAGCAATAACTACTTATAAAAGTTTGCCTGGTTACCTTTACAGTCAGCTTGATTCAATCAGGCACCAGACATTGCTTCCGGATGAGGTGGTAATTGTTGATGATGGCTCACATGACGGCACTGTTGAAAAAATTGAAAAATATATCCTGATGTACGAATTAAAAAATTGGCGCATATATTCTCAGGACGAAAATACGGGATATCGCACCGCATTTAAAACTGCAATCGGAAAATGCAGTGGCGATTTTATCTTCCTTTGTGATCATGACGATATCTGGAGCACAGAAAAAGTTAAAATTATGACTGCAATAATGGACAGGAATCCAGATATACTGGTCTTATGCTCAGGATATAAAATGATTGATTCCGAGGGTAATGAATGTCCGAAACAATTAAAACTATTTTCTCCTGAAAAACATAACTGTGAATTTATAATGGTAAACGCGGAAACGATAATACGAGGTAATCGTTTTCAGGGATGCTCATCGGTAATACGCAGGGAAATAAAGGATACTTTTCTGAAATATTTTTCTGAATCATTTCCGCATGATTATCAGATCAATCTGCTGGCATCCTTGCGAAAAGGGCTGGCCTTTACTGAACAGGAGTTGTTGTTATACAGGATACATAACGGAAATGCCATTGGGATTTCAGGCAGGACTTCCAGTTTAGAACGGAGGCTTCAAAGATACGCGGAGCAGCTTGCAGAATGTCGTGAAGTTTGCAGCTTTATTAATAAAGCAGGGGTATATCCTGCTTATTATAAATACTCCATGCACTGGGCGGAATATATGTCCATGCGTGTAAAAGCCCTTGAAAAAAAAGATTTTAGCTTGTGGATCTGCATATGGCTGAAACATTTTATGATAATCGGGCGTCATTCCATATTAAATCTGGGATTTGACGGATATTGCATTTTAAAAAGCAGATTGGGGGAATGAGCTTTATGGTTAATTTTAAATTCAGCAAAACCGGCATAGACGGCGTGTACATTATTGACCCGGTAATATTCAGCGACAAACGCGGATACTTTATGGAAACATACAATTACAATGAGTTTAAGGCGGCTGGGATAGATAATATTTTTGTTCAGGATAACCAGTCTAAATCAGTAAAAGGTGTGTTACGTGGGCTCCATTTCCAGAAAAAATATCCTCAGGCAAAGCTTATCCGCATCATAAGCGGAGAAGTTTTTGATGTTGCCGTTGATATCAGAAAAGGCAGCTGTACTTTCGGTAAATGGATAGGCACGATACTTTCGGCGGAAAACAAAAAACAGATGTTCATACCAAGAGGATTTGCACATGGATTCCTTGTCTTGAGCGATGAAGCCGAATTTTTCTACAAATGCGATGAATTTTACCATCCCGAAGATGAGGGCGGGATTTTATGGAATGATGAAGCCATAGGAATAGAATGGCCGGCAGTAGAAAAAATCATACTTGGTGAAAAAGATATGAAAAATTGCAGCTTTAAAGATGAAATACTGAATATATAACCTCGCCGCAGTCCGGTATGAGAACGCTCAAGTCGATAAGAAATATTTTTTGGGGGGTTGCTGCGCAGTTTATAGTATTGCTGCTTGGTTTTGTGTCCAGAAAAATTTTTCTGGGCTATCTGGGATATGAAGTCTTAGGTATTCAGGGGCTGTTCCAGAATATTATTTCACTCCTTAATATTTCTGACTGTGGCATCGGACTTGCTATTATATGCACATTATACAAGCCTTTGGCGCTTGATGATCGCCATTTAATTTGCTCGCTGATGGCGTTTTACGAAAAGGTATATCATATACTGGCCATCTTCATATTAACAGCTGGGTTGCTTCTGCTGCCGTTTATCAGCAAGTTTATGAAAGATGCGGCATTTTCTCCTGGTACACTGAGGGTAATATTCCTTATTTTTGTTGCTGATATAGTTATATCATATCTTTTTTCATACAAAAGGTCGATACTTCTTGCCGACCAGAATGGGTATGTGCTATCGTTATGCTATGCTCTGTATAATATAGGTCTTATGCTGGCGCAGATAATTATCGCGGTATATTTTTTCAACATTATTCTTTTTTTCTCCTTACGGTTGGTTTTCAGAATAGTTGAGAATATTGCTGTTTCATTTGCGGTAAGCTGTAAATATCCGTACGTAAAAGAATATCATGCAAAAAAGCTTCCGCCTGACCTCAGAAAAAATATTTTTAACAACACAAAGGCACTGGCATTTCATTATATCGGGAATTATCTTACTGGCGGAATAAACAACATCGTAATTTCCACATTTATAGGTTTGACGGCGGTTGGCATCTACGGCAACTACAGTGTCCTCATAGTTGCTGCAACCGGGATAATTTCACAGTTTTCAAATGGTATAACTGCAAGCTTCGGTAACATGATTGCCCAGGAAACAAAAGATAAAATTTTAAATGTTTTTGAGATTGCATTTTTTATTAATTTCGTAATATACAACATGGCAGGGGTTACAGCATTTATCCTTATAACTCCATTTGTAAGGCTGTGGATGGGAATTTCAGGCGTGCTTCCATTTAATTCAGTTCTGACTATCGTTGCCGCTTTTTATCTAAGCGGGCTTTCTCAGCCGCTTGGTGCGATAAGGGCAAGTGCTGGTATTTTCCAGCCTGATAAATATCTGCATGTGTTTATCGCAGGGCTTAATGTTTTTCTTTCTGTTGCGCTTGTAAAAACAATTGGGCTGCCTGGCGTTTTCGTTGGAAGCCTGATTTGTATATTCATCAAGGAAATCAGTGTTCTGCCGCATATAGTATATAAATACCTTTTTGAAAAAACGGCATCCGGGTATTTTAAATTATTCATTTGTTCCGTATTCTCTACAATACTATCTTTTGCAGTTACCTTTTACATATGCCGAACTGTACATGCAGATAATGAATTCCTCGATTTTGCTGTGAAAACAGTGGTCTGCCTTTCTGTACCCAATATCGTAGTCCTTATTCTTTGGCGGCGCACGAAGTATATTCCCGCAGTTTTCAAGGTCATCAGAGATCTTATATAATTATTGCTTAAGCTTTTTTTAATATTTCGTCATGTTGTCGTATTTTTTTTAAAATACCGTCATAGTGCCCTTTGAGAATACATTTGATAAATTTAAAATTAAAATTATTGGCAGTATAAATATATAAAATCCTAAGAGGAGAAATTGTCCTTATTAAATTTTTATTGCACCATTTCCTCTGTATGCCTGATGGATGGTTATACCTGAGCAGCCATGCGTTCCTTGATATATAGTAATACCTCCAGGCTGGATGACCTGTAGCTATAAAATACACCCCCAAAAAATGTCGTCCTGCAGGATTTCCTAGAGCATGATACAATAAGGCCCCTTCACATTTCAGGATATTGAAATTATGCTCAGATAATTTCAGGTTGAAATCAAAATCTACTGAATCGATAAAAAAGCAATCAGTAAACCCACCGCATTTGATACCTGCGGAAATGTTAATTAATGCCCCGGAGGTGATTGGCATAGGAATAGTACATAAGCTTTTTATCTTGTTATAAGTATGGAATAAAGACTGTATCCTGCTTATTTTTGTTTTTTCTGCTGAACTTCTTGCACTGTCGTATGTTTTCGGGTATATTAACCCAACGCAGTTGCAATCGAAACATTCAGACATTGCAGAAATATAACCGCTGCTGCATATACTATCCTGATCTAAAGTCAACAGCCATTTATATCCTTTTTTATTCGCGGTATCCAGTGCCTGGTTCAGCGCACAGGCAATTCCTATGTTCTTCTTGTTGCTTATTATTGTAAATTTCTCTTTACTCAATTTATCTGATAAAGCCAATATATCATTGAAATTTTCCGAGCAGTTATCAATTATGATAATTCTGCTGATGCAATTATCGACAATGCCAAATATGTTTTGTTCCAATCGTGCAATGTTAGGATTATACGTTACTATTGAAGCGCATATTATGCCATCGTATATCTGAGACAGCTTCATCTTATAAGCCTGCCAGCCCAAGCCTTTGACACTGGTATTTCCCGGATATTATGTCCTGTACCCACATTTGATTATCCAGATACCATAAAACTGTTTTTCTTAAGCTGGTTTCAAATGTCTCTTTCGGCCGCCATCCAAGCTCATTTCTTATCTTTGATGCGTCTATCGCATACCGTCTGTCATGCCCTGGGCGGTCTTTTACAAAGGTGATCTGTGAACTGTATCCGGTACCACTCTGTTTGGGGCTCAGCTCGTCTAAAACGGTGCATACCGCGTTAACTATTTCAATATTTTGCTTCTCGCAGTTGCCGCCTATGTTGTATGTTTCGCCTGAAATACCCTCTGTCATGACTGTATAAAGCGCATTGCAGTGATCTTCCACATACAGCCAGTCGCGTACATTCCTGCCGTCACCGTATACTGGGAGTTCTTTGCCTGCCAAAGCATTGTGTATCAGAAGAGGTATCAGTTTTTCAGGAAACTGTCTGGGGCCGTAGTTGTTTGAGCAGTTTGTTGTAAGAACAGGCAGCCCATAGGTATGGTGCCATGCCCTGACAAGATGGTCTGATGAGGCTTTTGAAGCGGAATAAGGTGAACTTGGTGCATATGGAGTTTCTTCGCTGAAATAACCTGTGTCTTCAAGACTACCGTACACTTCATCAGTTGAAACATGAAGGAACCTGAACGCTGATTTTTCAGATTCAGGCAGGTCTTCGTAATACTTCCTGGCTGCCAGCAGCATGGAGAATGTGCCTGTAATATTTGTCTCAATAAAAGCACCTGGCCCGTCAATAGAGCGGTCCACATGGCTTTCAGCTGCCAGGTGGAAGATCCCTTCAGGTTTTGTTTCTGATAGCAACTTATAGACTGAATCAGTATCGCATATATCCCCATGTACGAATCTGATCATATCCCTTGGTATGCCGTCAAGAGATGCCATGTTTCCTGCATACGTAAGCTTATCAAATGCGACGATCTTATGCCCGAGGGATACAAGACAGTGTGCCAGATTACTGCCGATGAAACCGGCAGCCCCTGTTATAAGGTAAGTCTTTGACCCAGACGTTATTATTGTCATATCAGCACCGTCCTGATAAATGATTGATCCGCAGCTGTAAACCGATACTTTTGCCACATATTGGTATTATATCGTAAATAGCAATTAAGCTATAGCAGTTATAGTTACGCCGCATTCTATTTAAGTTCATCCACTAGTGTTTTTATCGATATCCTTTCCCCGCCCTTGCCCCGCTGAAGATTTACAACTGTTCGGCCACTGTTTGACTATCGTTTTCCCATTGTTTGACAATTGATCTTCTTTCGCCATTGCTGAGCAACCGTTGTGCCATTGCTTTGCTATCGCTTTGCAACTGTATCCCTGCCCTTGCCCCGCCCATTGCTATACCGAAGATTTACAACTGTTAGGCCACTGTTTGACTACCGTTTTTCCATTGTTTGACAATTGATCTTCCTTCGCCATTGCTTTGCTCCTGCTTTGTTCCTGCCTCCCCACTTCTTCCCAACTGATTCCCCAACCGTTTCCCCGCCTTTGCTCTGCTCTTCGCCATTGCTATGCAACTGTATCCCTGCTCTTGCCCCGCCGAAGATTTACAACTGTTAGGCCACTGTTTGACTACCGTTTTTCCACTGTTTGACAATTGATCTTCCTTCGCTATTGCTGTGCAACCGCTGTGCCATTGCTTTGCTATCGCTTTGCTCCTTCCTCACCACCTTTTCCCCGTCAAATACTTTCTATTTGTATTTTATAGATTAACTGTGCACTATTACAGTTATCAACAATGAAGGGAGGTGACACACGATGGCGGCTATTAATCCAATATCTACTTCCATGCGCATGACTCTTGACCTTGGTGTTGTAGAAGGAAAGCAGGTTGAAAAGACTGTTTCAATAGCTAAATTGAGCAATTCAGTCACACCGGCTGCAATTCAGGCTGTTTCTGCAGCTCTTGCCGAATTGCTCGAATATCCGGTAACAGACGTTAAGCAGTACGCAACCGGGCTTCTGGTCGAGTAAGACGTCATTTAAGAGGCATACTTGCTGATTATCTGACGGTTATAGGATTTTTGGACAAAACACTTAAAGAATAGAGGTGAAAATAAAATATGAAAACAATAAAACTAAAGTTTTTGACCGACACAGGAAAGGATTTTAATGTTAATATGAATTATGCAGATCCGTCCCTGGCGGAGGAGGACGGTGCAGCTAAAGTACAGACTGCGATGGATGCGCTTATTGCCCAGCAACCGTTTGGCGTGACACTGGCATCGCCCGAAGGGGCGGAGCTGATAGACCGCACGGTAGTAGACATAATTCTTTAACGGTCTCAAACAAAAATAAAGGGCGGGTGTTTTTTCCCGCCCTTTTGATTAATGCACGATCAAATATTGGTTGTTTGGAAGATGGCTTAACAGCCAGTGTGCTGTTCCACAAAGTTTAACATTGTAAATTGACAATAACGTGCCATATCCGTTTTGAGGTTTGGTATACCTGATATTTAGGTCTTGATCTGTCATTCCGTCATGCTTGAGGTTGGCATCAAGCGTTGTGTACCTGATCCGTCATTCCGTCATGCTTGAGGCAGGAATCCATAAGCAGAGAGCCAACGAGTTACGAGTTGTGCGAATCGCTTAGTTTGTACACCTAGCGTCGTGCACCTGATCAGTCATTCCGTCATGCTTAAGGACGGAATCCAGCGTCTTAGATTTTGATTTTTGTTTAGTGGGTATTAATGATTCTGGAACTAAAACAAAAGAAGATTCCAACGCCGCTGGGTCCCCGTCTTGAAGCGTCCGGGGACGACAGAGAGAGAATCAAAACAAAATGGAGCTAGTATTTTTAGTTCTCAAATTGTACTGAATGTGTTGCCAGGCAAGCTATCCATAAGCAGAGAACCGACGAGTCACAAGTTGTGTGAATCGCTTAGTTTGTCCACCTAGCGTTGTGTACCCGATCAGTCATTCCGTCATGCTTGAGGACGGAATCCAGCGTCTTAGATTTTGATTTTTGTTTAGTGGGTATTAATGATTCTGGAACTAAAACAAAAGAAGATTCCAACGCCGCTGGGTCCCCGTCTTGAAGCGTCCGGGGACGACAGAGAGAGAATCAAAACAAAATGGAGCTAGTATTTTTAGTTCTCAAATTGTACTGAATGTGTTGCCAGGTAATGTATCAATAAGCGGAAAGCCAACGAGTTACGAGTTTTGCGAATCGTTTAGTTTGTCTACCTAGCGTTGTGTACCCGATCAGTCATTCCGTCATGCTTAAGGACGGAATCCATAAGCAGAAAGCCGACGAGTCACGAGTTGTGCGAATCGTTTAGTTTGTCCACCTAGCGTTGTGTACCCGATCAGTCATTCCGTCATGCTTAAGGACGGAATCCAGCGTCTTAGATTTTGATTTTTGTTTAGTGGGTATTAATGATTTTGGAACTAAAGCCAAAGAAGATTCCAAAGCCGCTGGGTCCCCGTCTTGAAGCGTCCGGGGACGACAGAGAGAGAATCAAAACAAAATGGAGCTAGTATTTTTAGTTCTCAAATTGTACTGAATGTGTTGCCATGTAATGTATCCATAAGCAGAGAGCCGACGAGTTACGAGTTGTGCGAATCGCTTAGTTTGTACACCTTGCTTCGTGCACCTGATCCGTCATTCCGTCATGCTTGAGGACGGAATCCAGCGTCTTAGATTTTGATTTTTGCTTAGTGTTATTAATGATTCTGGAACTAAAGCCAAAGAAGATTCCAAAGCCGCTGGGTCCCCGTCTTGAAGCGTCCGGGGACGACAGAGAGAGTCAAAACAAAATGGAGCTAGTATTTTTTTAGTTCGCTAACTGTACTGAGTGAATTGCCAGACAAGCTATCCATAATCAGAGAACCGACGAGTTACGAGTTGTGCGAATCGCTTAGTTTGTCCACATAGTGTCGTGTACCTGATCCGTCATTTCGTCACGCTTAAGGACGGAATCCATAAGCAGAAAGCCAACGAGTTACGAGTTGTGCGAATCGCTTAGTTTGTCCACATAGTGTCGTGTACCTGATCCGTCATTCCGTCATGCTTGAGGACGGAATCCATAAGCAGAAAGCCAACGAGTTACGAGTTGTGCGAATCGCTTAGTTTGTCCACCTAGCGTCGTAGATTTTTAGATTCTAATTTTTAAGATATAGAACCTGAATCAATGTTTTGAACAAAAGCCGCTGGGTCCCCGTCTTGAAGCGTCCGGGGACGACAGAGAGTCAAAACAAAATGGAGCTAGTATTTTTAGTTCTCAAATTGTACTGAATGTGTTGCCAGGTAATGTATCAATAAGCGGAAAGCCGACGAGTTACGAGTTGTGCGAATCGCTTAGTTTGTCCACCTAGTGTCGTGTAACTGATCCGTCATTACGTCATGTTTGAGGACGGAATCCAGCGTCTTAAATTTTGATTTTTGCTTAGTGGGTATTAATGATTTTGGAACTAAAGCCAAAGAAGATCCCAAAGCCGCTGGGTCCCCGTCTTGAAGCGTCCGGGGACGACAGAGAGTCAAAACAAAATGGAACTAATATTTTCAGTTCTCAAATTGTACTGAATGTGTTGCCAGGCAAGGTATCCATAGGCGGAAAACCATTGCTATGCAATTGTTTGGCTGCAGTTCGCAACTGTTTGACTATTGTTTGACTGCATTTGCAACTGCTGTGCCATCGCTGTGCGACCGCTATGCAACCGCTGTGCAATCGTTTGGCTGCAGTTTGCAACCGTTTGTCAATTGTTTGACCGCATTTGCAACTGCTGTGCCATCGCTGTGCAATCGCTGTGCCATTATTTGATCTTATTCAGAAAGGAGTGGTCACAAATGGAAGAATTCACGGCGAATATGCTGCAAAACGGATTTTCCATAGCTGTTGCCTCCTTTTTACTCATACGTATGGATCGGAGGCTGGAAGAAATAACAAAAGCCGTGAT
>Ga0183096_1002876_pt1 | contig 11257 bp, 14 predicted proteins | sample Biomet5_FD_127791 | JGI IMG/M metagenome (GOLD analysis project Ga0183096, IMG submission 127791) | Microbial communities from bioreactor (seeded with sewage sludge) at LBNL, California, USA - Biofuel metagenome 5 (version 2) (version 3) | ecosystem: Engineered > Bioreactor > Anaerobic >...
TAGATCTCCACCCTGAACATGCCTCCGGTGTCTCATGAGCTACTTGCTTCAGCAACAACTCACGAAACCAGGTTCCGGCGGACTACTTTTACTCCGCCGCAGAACGCCGCTCCCGCGGCGTACTGTGACCTATTTTTGCTCCGGCGCTTACAGACGTGCGGTTTTATGGAAGATCTCGCGCGCAGCTTGGCTTTCATCTGTAACGAATGCGTACCTGAGTGATGAAAAAGAGAGATTAGAGAGGCCGATCTGATTGCAGGCTCCGCCATCGGCGGTGTCGGCCTCGCGTGCTTCTATGAGGCGCGTGTGAATTTTGGCAATCTGGGGCGCGGTGAGGAATTCGATAAGTTCGCTGTACGAACCAGGTTTTTGGGAGTGGACAGAGTTGTACGAAAGGTGTTTCATTGTTCTTCTCCTCGGGGGGGGGGAAATGAATTAGGACTGCGGACTCCGCTGGAAGGAAGGTATTGAGCTGTTACTCATCTTGCGGAGCGCCTGGCGCTGACGCTCTGAACCGGTTGGTGTAAGTGGGGATGACTCCATGGCCACATTTTCCGGGAAAAGAAGATATATTCATCTTTTGTCCTTCAGCGTTTGTTTGCTACTTGCGGCGGCCAGTACCGGAGTGATCGTCGCGCTGACGCTCCACAAAATCGTTAACGTCTGCTATTCGGAACCGAACAAGTGGACCAAGCTTGACGACGGGAAGTCGTGGTGCGCGACGAGTCGCATGATCGCGAACCCAGCGTTCTGATACCCCCAGACGTTCGGCAACCTGCTGCGCATTCAACAGTCGTTCGCTAACAGGGCTGGAGAGTTGTTGTACCGTATTGATCTGCATTTTTGTCCTCTGCTGTAGGTGACAGATCCTCAGGGAGAGCGAAGTCACACCCCAAGCGTGACGCACGTACCATATGAGGGACCGAGGTCCTTGCGTGGGGGGGGGGGCTTATCCCTGAGGTCTGGGTTGTGTTTGATAACTAGCAGGAAACGAAATGTAACTGCGCGGCTGAATAGATCAGTTGTCGTTTCCAAAGGGCTGGAACACGGTTCTCCTTCCCACAGAAATGAAATTATCTGGAGCACCGCTCTGGTTTTTCTTCAATGTGGCTTTTACTCACTCGGATTACGAGAGAACTTGAGTATGTAGGCGAACTAGCAGAACTCCCAGTTTGCCCACATGCCACCGTCCTGATCCCATGTATCTCCCGCATTCATGTCGTCAAAAGGAAGAGGCATGCGCGTCAGGCGACGGTAGTAATCCTGAGAAAGGAGAAAATTGCGATGCTCAGGGAAGCTGGCAAAGATTCGCTGATCCATGAGACGCAACTCATTCTCGAAATCGATAAGCCGCGTCAGAAGTTGACAGTCCTTACAGTTGTCACTCCCTTTGGGCGGATGGTCGTCGTTCCACAGCTTCTTCACCACTTTCAAGCAACGGGTGAGACGGGAATAGTTCAGCTTTACTTCATGTCCTTTGAAGTCGAATGGGACCAAGAGACCGGTATCGGTTTTGTACTTAAGCGGGTCTTTCAAGAACTGCTCGGTCTGCACCTCGGCATACAACAGACCAGCCGTTCCAACCTTTCCGAGGCCAGAGGCTTCGGCGACCCAACTGTAACCGATCGTTTGAATTTCGTATTGAGGCAAGTATACGCGGCCGCCGCCATCAGGCTTTGAGGTCTTGAGATCAAGCAGGCAAAGGTTGCCATCCTTCTTGCGCAAGATCAGATCGGGACGGGCAGTGACGAGAACTCCGCTTTCGTCGTGTTCGTAGCTCATCTCGAATGGAAATTCGACTGTCTCGGTGCAATCGGCAAAGGGGCCGAAGTATTTCGGAACGGCCTTGGACTTGGCAAGATAGGCGAGGGTGAATGCTTTTTCGATCCTTTCGAGATAGAACATGATTCCCGGCATTCCGAATTGAAACGGCATCTTCTTCATCCGGAGCAGGTACCAACAGCACCGGGGGCAGAATTTCTCGAGTTCGACTTGGCCCGCATTGCGAGCGCTGATCTTCAACTGCTTGTCCATAGTGGATTCCTTTGCAAGGAAGCAAGCTAATGCTTGCTTTGGATTGGAGGGTGGATTGTGTGTGAGCCAAGAACTGGTTCACAGGTCGGGGAAAAACTTGTGAATGCCGGGGATGCCATTAAAACAGGCGCCAGTTGAATCCAAGGTCGCGTTGGCCATCGCCCGTGTTTGCAGGCAGAGTCACCGTTTGCGGCTGCAAATTCAACTGAGTCGGTTGCTTGTGGGATGTGCTTTGAAGTTCTGCAGATGGGGCACCCTCGACCACGTGGTCTCCTTCTGGTTGATTGACTCGCGCTTGCTTCCTCAACGTGATCATCGGTTCCAGGTCATCGAGTTCTACGAGGATCCGGCGTCCAGCCTTAACTGAAGGGATGGGGACTTCTTTCCGCCAGCGGCGGAATGTGCGAGCAGAGATCCCGAGGAAGTCTGATGCCTGCTGCAGCGTTGCGGGGCTCATATTGATCCTTTCGTTGCACGTCCTAAGATGGATGTGCTCGGTTGCTATTGTCTATTCTGCTGTTTTCTACGACTCATCCAAAGCGATAGCCAATTGCTTCCTCTCACAAAGAGCCGCTTCAGTCCTGCGGTTCCGTTAAGCGTGTTTAGCAGGGGGCACCGCACCGTCGTTAGTCGATGCTGGTGACAACTGATCCATACAGGCAAAGTACTCGGCGCGGAGTCGGGTTTCGTCGGGCTTAATGTAACGTTCGGTAGTTGCTGGCGAACTGTGTCCGAGGAGGCGTGCGATCTGGTGCGTGCTCATTCCCAACCGGTGCCAGGTTGAACTGGCAGTATGGCGAAGGGCATGAGGGTGGACGTGCGGCAGACCCAGGCGTTCACACCATGCGCGCAGGATGTGTTCCACCGCCCGCGGGCTCAGGCGCTTCTTCCGCTTGGAAATGAACAGCGCAGGAATATCATCGGCACCGCGCTGCTCACGATACTGTTGCAAGTACTTCAAGGTCTCCATATCCACGAGGAATTCGCGTTCCTTGTTGCCCTTGCCGATGACCCGGCCCATACCAAGGACGCGTGTGGTCCCACCTGTGCGAGTGATCTCGACCCGGATCGAATCTTTGTCTAGGCTGCCCGAGGTTGTTCGTCTCCAGGCCATGAGAGATGGAGTCGATCTGGCGGAGAGAAAGTACCGACCGGCTGTAGCATACATCTCCAAGCAGATACCTCGAGAGCTGATCAAGAAAGCCAAAGAAGAGGCTCCGGAGGAAAGCGAGGTTTCGTGCACCAAGTCTCGCCTTCAGGTCCTTCGTATTCAGGCTGCAAAGAACTGGAAACCTGATGAGAATAAATCTGCAGCACTGCTGCGTGAGGGAATGGCTCTGGTCAAGCCGCTCAAAGAGTGCCAACCAGCCAGCAACAAGCCAAAGGACTGGAAACCGGAACTGCGTAAAGACCGTGCGTATTCGTTGTTACGGCTCATGTATCAAGACGTGCCGGCAGCGGAGGTGCTCCAGGAGCTGGATGGCGTTTTTCAGCGGCTAAAAGAACATTACGAGTCTAGATCATCAAAGCAGGCAGTGATTGCGACGCCTGCTCTTGCTGAAGCAGGTGTCGAACAACCAAGAAGGAGAGCATAAGCTCCGTGGGCGTCAACAGCGGTATCCAATGGACAGACGATACGCTTAATGCCATTGTGGGATGCAGTTGGCGTTCGCCGGCGTGCGACAACTGCTATGCTCGCTATGATGTCAACAGGATGGCTCGCAACCCGCGGCTCGAAGAGCAATTGGACGGACTGGTGGACGGTTCTTCCGGCGAGCTTAAATGGACCGGACGTGTGCAGTTCTTCCCTGAACGTCTCGATGCAGTTCTTCGCGTACACAGGGGCCGCAGGTATTTCACTAATTCACTGTCCGACTTATTCCATGAAAACCTTGATGAGGACGTCATTCAGAAACACTTCAAGACATTTCGTGAAGCACACCAGCACACTTTTCAGATCCTGACCAAGCGATCACAACGGCTTCGTGAACTCAGTCCGAACATCGACTGGCCTTGCAACGTATGGATGGGTGTCACGGTCGAGGATGTGCGACGACTTGACCGGATACCAGATTTGGCGGCGACACAGGCAAGAATCAAGTGGGTCTCGTTTGAGCCCTGGCTAAGCGATCCCGCCACTCCATTATGTGAAGCTGTGCCCAACCTTCGGAACAGGTTGGAGGGAATCGACTGGGCCGTGATCGGTGGGGAATCGTCTAAGACGAAGTACGGCGCTCGGCCGATGCTCTTCGAGGATGTGCGTTATCTCATTGGAGAGTGCCGGGCGGCTGGAGCGAAGGTCTTCCTCAAACAACTGGGAACGCTGTGGGCGATTGCCTCTGGGACGAACGACGCAATGGGAGATGACGGTAAACCCGTCAAGAAAGCAAAGTCGGGCGGAGAGCCTTCCCTCTGGCCAGCAGAGTTTCAGAGCCCCAGCCTGCGTGAGTTTCCGGACGTAAGGGTTATGGAGAGTTTTGCTGCCTCCGAGGCAATCGACAATTCTGTCGGTCCAGACAAAGCATCCAAGTCAGATCCGCCAGATGGATGTCCAGCGCCAGATCAAAGTGCAGCCGATTCTGATCATTCGGATCTTTCCTGCTCCCCCTCGGTGCACAAGCCCGCTGCAGCGAAAGACATGACACACCCTGCACCGACAAGCCGCCCTACGACGCACAAGTCCAAAAGTAGATCGCAGCGGAGGTGGAACAGGCAACGAAAGAACACGTATTGGATTTTCGAGGAGTAAGGCATGGCGAGCCGCAGTCATGCAGCCCGTCACGTCTTCGCGATCATGATGATGGCTCCCTGCAAACAGCCGATTCTTTCTCTTGCTTGAAGCGGCGACGTCTACGATCATCCTTGCCGCGCGGGCGTTGGGGGCCTGGCATTCCGGGAAGAAACATCTCCAACCACCGAAACAGCCAGTCTCCTTCGGTGTCGTTCACCATCTTCATGCAATATTCGATTCCACGCTCGTCTTTGCTGTAGGGTTCGACGAGCGCAGTTTCCCCCTTGCCGGCCACCGACCACCATGCTTCGCGAACGTCAGCGACTTCGAGCCTAACACTCGAAGTCATCAGCGTATGGAAGTGCCGCGGCGCACAGGACACCGCTCCCGCGGACCGACTACGCTTTTCAGCTCCCAGCAGGAAGCAAATGCGAGCCTTGATCTTCCGTTCCAGCATGTCTATAAATGTTCGAAACCGATCATCAGCATAGTGATCTGAAACCTCACCGCTGAACTCAAAGGTGCAGAATAGCTGCCAGGGGATAGGCCGAAGCCACTTTGCGATCCCATCCACAACCTTGCGGTCGTGTTCGGGAATACGTTGGTACCAGGTGTTGCCCATCACTCAATAATCGCAGCTAATCCTCGGAGGATCTATTAAGTAAGTTAGCACGCCGGGTACTTACGTCATCGTATCAGAGAGTAGACACACCTCTGTCCTCTGCACCTGGCTTTTGCGCCATGATGATGACCAATGAGGATCGGCTCTCCGCCACTCCGCTGCACTCAAAACCCAAGGTACAGCAGCGCCCTCTGATCTGTGTCGATTTCGGCAAAACTATTGCTCAATAATCAGCATGGAACAGAGATGGTGCAGAACCAAAGCCCCAAGGCCAAGCGGCGAAGAAACACTAGTTTGCGAGTTGTGTTGTGCCCTGATGTTTTTGGGTGTAGAAGATTTGGGTAGCAAAGCCTGCTATTCTGACCGTCGTTCAAATAACAACAGGAGGCCTTTACTATGCCCATTCGGACCGCGATCTGGAAGGTCGCGCTCCAACCGGAGCCACTCCCTGAATCTGTGCTGGCGAAAGAGCAGCTATTAGAGGACATGATCGTAGCTGCTCCAGGCTTGGTCTCGGATGAATGGATGCTGATCGGCCGACAGGAAGACACAGGCTTCGGAGGGCGGATCGATTTGTTAGCGATCGCTCCCGATGGCTCACTCGTGTTGATTGAACTGAAACGTGACCGCACACCACGTGAGGTCGTGGCACAGGCATTAGATTACGCATGCTGGGTGGATAAACTCCGCCCAGAGGATATCGCCAACATCTATAGCCGTTTCGCACCGAATCGCAGTTTGGCTCAGGATTTCCGAGAACGGTTTGGGCAGGACCTCGATGAAGAGACGCTCAATCAAAATCATCAGATTATTATCGTGGCCGCCTCGCTCGATGACAGTACCGAACGCATAGTTGAGTACCTGAGCAAGCGCGACATTCCTATTAACGTGCTCTGTTTTCAGGTATTCGGTCTCGGTGCTGAACAATTACTCACCCGCACTTGGCTCCTGGATCCGGTTCATTCTCAACTTAGCTCCACTCCGCCACCAGATGGGCCTAACGAGCCATGGAACGGAGAGTTTTACTGTTCCTTCGGAAGTGGCGCCACACGGTCGTGGGCAGATGCGGTGCAATATGGCTTTATCTGTGGCGGTGGTGGCACATGGTACAGCAAAACCTTGCAGCTTCTAAATCCAGGTGACCGAGTGTGGGTTAATGTACCTCAGACCGGATTTGTGGGCGTGGGCCGGGTGACAGGTCGCGCTCAACAAGCAGCAAGCTTCAAGGTCGCCACACCAAATGGTGATGTACCTGTGCTTGATGTTGTAAAGGGAGGCAGCTATCACCGCGATCTAGTTAGCGATCCGGAACGGTGCGAATACTTTGTGCCCATTCAGTGGCTCCAAACGGTGCCGCTGGAAAAGGCCGTTCAGGAGATCGGCCTCTTCGGCAACCAGAATACAGTTTGTAAACCCACAACTCCCAAATGGCGGTACACAATTGAAAGGCTAAAAGAGAAGTTCCCGGGCTTCAACCGGGCAATTGCAACCGCGGGGAGTGCAGCGAAGTCGCAAATGTCTTAAGTTGCAACATCCGAACCTGAACTGTAGTCCCGCTATTTTGGATGGTTAATGCCTAGGCGCAGCATTGTATTGAATTCGTTGCGCTTGTACCAAGCGCTGCATATGACGCCGAAATCGGCGGCGGCTTTGACAATCTGATCCAGTTGGTATTTCCGGAAGGAAGTACTGTATATCCGGGCTTAATCCCCAATAAGCCTGAGGTCTATCAATGAGCTTAAGAACATAGCGAAGCCCATCCAGCGATGGGTCATATGCATCGATCTTCGCCGTGTACTTGGCATGTCCAGCCAATTCTGCCCATTCCTCAAGAAGCATAGCCCTGTCCGGTCGTAGATTAGAAACAAGTACCGCGTGAAAATGGGCCTTGATCCGTGCACAGTTGTTCAATGCATCCCTCCGATCTTCCGCCCAGACGTAGCCTAGAGTGTCACGGTGACCCTCGTGTATCCGCCGAAGATACTCATCCCAGATGGATCGGCGCTCGTCATCGCCGTTGCGTACCGGTCGGGTCACTGTAAACGTACAAAACCACTGCCAGTTTATGCTTCCTAGATAGGCGACGTATTCCTCTGTCCAGTTGTTCGATAGTGCCGAAGTTCGGGACTGATGATCAGAGCCTGCTTCCATACAGTCTTTATACTCGTAGCATGTTTAACTGGCTGCATTACGTTAGTAATTAGTAGATACACGAAGTCCCACCGCCAGCAGGTGTGGCCTGCTAACCTGATAGTTTAGTAGTCGAACTGGGTTCCGGCACTTCCGCAGCACTTGAAACGACACAACAAACTGGACAGTTCTGATTTGTAAGGACAGCACACTTAGCTGACCATGTCTCCAGTGTGAAGCAATAGATCCGGAAACCAAACATTCAGCTAAACTGCACAGATTTCGTGCATAGGAGATTGCTTTTGCCTGGAAAGAGTCGATTTCTTAATGAGTACTTATCTTGGGATCTGTGGGACATCGTTGTGGTCGGACATCAGTTTGATGAGGAACGCAGTGGATATCAAACAGAACACACATACGAAGAGGTCGTTGCTCATAAAGGGGAAAAATTCGTCAGGCTGTGGTTACATGAAACACGAGAGAACGGGCCAAGGGGCGGGATAGACGTAGAACAGCACTCTGAAAGCGAAATTACCGAGGAGGAGTACCTGCAAGCGAGTTCCGGGAAGCCTCTCGAAGATACGGAAGAAGACAGGTGCAATTTCGGGAAAGCCAAAGCTGAGGAGCGTAGACGTGCTGAGCTTTACAGCAGATTGCTGGCACAGGCGCCGCTGTGTCCCAGCGACGACCGACGAATGAGACCAATGGAAGGAAAGTTCGGTGTGTTTTGGGCGTGTCCGCGATCAAACTGCAGGAAGACGCAAGGAATGACCGCAAAGGAGAAGCGACTGTATAACGGGCGTGAATGATCTGGCCTTTACGGAATCAATATCAGGCCGACTGCTGAATAGACAGACCACCTCTCCACTGAAGTTGCGGTGAGACCGGCTGAGTTTGTACCGAATTCGCTCTGATGCACAACGATTGCTCTTAACCCGGTGCATTGCAAACAGCTTGATTTCGGTATTTTAGTTTGGCCCATTTGTGGAAGTTAACTTTGGCCCACTTGGGAGTAGCTGGATAAGCTTCGTGGATGGAACGACGAAAGCGTAGCTGGCTACCGAGGAGGGCGAAGGTGGAGTTGTTCGAGCAGATACGTCGTGAGTATGAGTTCGGCGTCGGGACGATTTCCGGAGTTTCGCGGAAGTTGGGAGTTCACCGGCGCATGGTCCGCGAAGCACTGAGCAGTGCGGTGCCGGCGGAGAGCAAGCCGCAACAGCGGCGACTGCGGAAGCTGGAAGCAACGTCGGCGTTCATTGATCGGATTCTGACAGAGGATCGGCAGGCACCGCCCAAGCAGCGACACACGGCACGGCGCATCTAGCAGCGATTGTGTGCGGAAGTGCCGGGTTTCAGCGTCGGCGAGCGTTCGGTCCGTGGATATGTGAGGCGTCGGCGCCAGCAGTTGGGACTGTTGCAGCGCGAGGTGTTCATTCCCCAGAGCTATGAATGGGGCGTGGAAGCGCAAGTGGATTGGTACGAAGCTTACGCGATTCTGGGTGGCGAACGGATCAAGCTCCAGGTTTTCGAGATGCGCTCGATGGCCAGCGGCGGCGCTTATCATCGGGCCTACACGCACGCTACGCAACAGGCTTTTCTGGAAGCACATGAGCGTGCCTTTCTATATTTTGATGGCGTCTTCAAGCTTCTCCGTTATGACAACCTGAAGAGCATCGTAAAGAGGATCCTCCGCGGCTACCAGCGCGAAGAGACCAGCCGCTTCATTGCTTTTCGGTCGCACTGGCGCTTTCAGAGCGAGTTCTGCAACCCGGCCCGCGGCAACGAAAAGGGCGGCGTCGAAGGTGAAGGCGGATACTTCCGGCGCAACCACTGGGTGCCTCTGCCGGAAGCACGCGATCTGGAAGAACTGAACGTCTATCTGGAGCAGTGCTGTAAGCAGGATCGACGTTGCTTTTGATCGATCAATATGCGCTCTCCACACGCGATTTACTCTCGGAATTGGGCATGAGCACTATCGTGTTAAATGATTACTCGAAGGGATTACTGGCCGCTGAACGATTCTTCGCCGAGCTGTGGGAAGGCAAGTCAGGACAGTTTGGAGCAATGGCGATGTCGGTTGCGGGACGAGCTGCAGCGGCGGGAGCGAACCAATGACCCAGATAAACACTGATAATGCCGATCCTACAGAGAAGGCACTGCTCTCCGAGTTTGGAACATACCTTTCAGCAGTGACGAAGGGATTTGCAGAACCTGTAGAAGCGACCATCCAGAACGCTGAAAGGCAGGTGCGCCAGCGGCTTTCGGAATATGAACAAACGCTTAACCAGCACCACTTAGATTCACAGAAAAAGATCGCGGAGGCTGAGAAACAACTGTCTCAGAGGCTTTCTGCATATCAGAAAGCGATGGATGACGCGCATACGGAGGCCAGCGAGAGAATAGCACTTCAGCATGCTTCGATAGAAGCACTGCTCGAGGAGATATCCAGTTATCTTAATGAAGCCAAGAAGGGTCTCCTTGGTTGTCAACAATCGTTTGAAGTAGAGACTAAGCAGCAAAGGCAAATACTAAGCGATTTTGTCACACAGTCGAAGAGCAACCTGCTAGATTCCCAACAGCAATTTCAGAACTCGATATCCTCATTTCTGCAGGAAGGTTTGCGTGCAGAATTGAAAGACCTACATTCTGCAGTAAACCTTGCACGCTCTGAAGCTGACTCCGTCCGGTCTGATATGGGACAGGCTATAGTAGATTCAAGCAAGCTCCTGACCGACCAAATCGCATTAGTTCGCAAAGCGGTTTATTTTTCCATCGCAGTTGGGGCGTTCACGATAATCGTTGTTGCTCTTCTTCACTTTGCCTCTCACGTATGACACCGAACGAGGCACATTACCTTCACTTCGATCGGTTAACAAAGGTGCTGTTCAGTCCACCGGATGGCAGCCACGTCCCCTCATGGTTGCAGGAGCAGTTTAACGCCTGCCTTAGTTACTACGCGAATTTTCGAGTAACGCCTGAGTTCCAAGCCGCTCTGAAACAGTTTCACGTTCGATCGGACCAACCGTTCGAAGTGTTTGTTGTTGGAGAGGGAAATTTCGGAAAATCTACGCTTGTAAACGCTTTGGTCGGCCAGCAGATCTCGAAGGTCGACTTTAGGCCGGAAACCCGCAGTTTCTTGCGGTACATATTGAAAGCGCAGCCAAGCAATAAGTCAAACGTGTATACAAAGATCATCCCAGGTATGCACAACAATCTAGCAGAGCTGTTAGGTGCAGGCGACACTTGCGAACTGTTCAACGCCAAGCGGCATACTGTTGACCGCAAAATCGCAGATCGTGTACTGACCATTGAGGCAGATCGATGCCGTGAAACATCTATAAAGAAAGAGAACTATACTCCCTGCATTCTTGAGATCGAGCGCGAGCTGCCTTGGAAACCATCTGCATTGTTCCCGGAAGGGGTTCGACTTGTTGACACACAGGGGCTCAATCAAATCTTCGATGACGATGTGCTCAAAGAGAGCGAGCCCCTAGACGGGAAATCCAGTGCGCAGCTCTTTGACAACTGGATGGCTAGACCGGTTCCTTAAAAGGTATATGCCTGGAAAATGTTGGGAGGTACTCTACTGAGGCTGGCAGTTCTTCCGTGACAGATCAACGATGGCGCGAGCGTATTCCGATGATCTTCGGTGCAAGTTTCTTGCTGCCTACGAGCGTGGGGAAGAGAGTTTGCGGAAGCTGTCCGAGCGATTTGGCGTGAGCCTGCCGTATGCGAAGAAG
>Ga0183096_1002882_pt1 | contig 11249 bp, 8 predicted proteins | sample Biomet5_FD_127791 | JGI IMG/M metagenome (GOLD analysis project Ga0183096, IMG submission 127791) | Microbial communities from bioreactor (seeded with sewage sludge) at LBNL, California, USA - Biofuel metagenome 5 (version 2) (version 3) | ecosystem: Engineered > Bioreactor > Anaerobic >...
CGATCTTCGGGCAGCACGTCGAGAACCTTGATCGGACGACGTGCGGAAGAAACGACGCTGCCATCGACAATGGCCCCTTCGCGGACAAGAAGTCCCCGACGTTCCAACTGATGGTTGAGTTTGTCCAGCAGACGCTTGAGGATATTGCACTCCACCAGGCTCTGGCGAAAACGGCAGATCGTGGTGGAGTCCGGCACCTCATCGTGCTCCAGGGAAAGGCCCATGAATCGAACAAAGGAGGGATAGTAGCACAAGGCCTCTTCCTCAGTCAATTCGAGTCGCTTGGCAGGTGCTCCCATTCCAGTTCTCCTGTAATGAAATATATCAATATTGTTTTAAGAACACAACGCTAGAGCTTAACAGGCTGTCCAATTTTTCGCGACCATCTCATTAGGAGATTGACTAAATTTTTGCCATAGTTTAAACATGCTTTGGCATTTGTCGAGAGTTTTTTCCGGCTGAGGCGGACCCGGTTTCCATGAACACAGATTTGTAGGAATCTCAGTGTCGAAGGAGAACCGGGATATGAGGCAAGATGAGCGCGACAAGGGACAGACTAGGACAAGGAACGTGATCCTGGGGCGAATGGAATTACGACCTCCCGTACGGTGGTGGTCGGACCCCTGGCTCCGGGACAACGTTGGAACGTGAGCAAAAAGCGGGCAGTCGTTCCGAGGATATTTCGCGGTGAGCCCTTGGACAGCCTCTCCAGGGAACTGGGTGTGGAAATCTACCGCCTGGAAAAATGGCGGGATACCACCCGCGGCAGCGCCGCTCTCCACGACGGACGGATTTGCACGGACAGTCCGGGCGAGATGGGGGGGGGCGATGGAGCCAGTTTTTTTACCGTGGATGATGGCTGGGGCTGGGTATTTACGGCCGTGGAGCACTGGAACGCTGAATGTGTTGGCTGGCATGTGTGCAAATACGGGACGCGGTATGCGGCTCAGGAGCCGATCAGCCAGGGAGTTGCGTCCGTTTTGGGCTCAGTTGACCGGGATGCCGCCAGGGGACTCGCCCTGCGCATGGATCATGGGACGCAATACCTGTCCGAGCATTTCCTGGACCAGCTCAGGTGCTGGGGCATTACCCCGAGCTTTGCCTTTGTGGAGCAGCCCCAGACCAACGGCGTGGCGGAACGGTTCAACAGGACCCTCAAGGACCAAGCCATCCACGGCCGTGAGTTCAGGGACCTGGAGGAAGTCAGAGCGGCAGTTGGAGCTTTTATCGCCAGGTACAACTGTGAATGGCGGGTCGAAAAAATCATTTTCTCAGCCCATTAGAGATCAGACAGCAGTGGATGGATTAAGTGGCTCTGGCGAGTGTGGCCTAAAAAAACTTGTGTCCAGGAAACCGGGTGCGGTACAGCGTTTTTTCCGGCTAGAGTCCACGGAAGTGGTGAAATACGGGAGTTCCAGGTCGGGGAGACAATTCCCAGAGTGGATGAAATTGGCGAGGTCCCATTGGGTCAATTGGCTGTAAGGTGGAGCTGTGAAGGCGCACTGCAACCAAAGGAACCCCGATGGACGATGAGGGCATAGCATTTGTTCGAGCTGATGCAAAAGGCCGAAGGCGGCAATTTTCATCATCCCCTGGCGGAAGCCGTCCTGCAGCTTCTTATGGAAGTCAACGATGATGGCTTGGTCGGGGCCAGCCGCCTCGACAGAAGCGCCGAGTGGACCAGCTGCCGCAATGGTTATCGCGACTGGAGCCTAGTACTCACGTCGGTTCTTTGCTGCTGCGCATCCCCTGATTGCGCCAGGCTAGCTCTTTCCGAACTTCCTGGAACCACGCACGACCAGCGAAAATGGCTTGGTGGCCGTTATCCAGGAAGCCAGGATCACCGGCATCTCGATCCGGCCTGTGGATGATCTGCTTTTGGAAATGGTCCTTTTGAGGATCTCCCAAAAGCCGTAACTGCCAAGACGTCCGGGGCTACCGGATGCAAAATGCCCTGGCCAGCGTTCTCAATATTCAGCTCGCCATGGTTTCAGTTGTCTTGCGCCATGCCTTCGCCGGCCAGATATGGCGGCATGTCGCTATAAGCTTCGTGAAAGGTTTCCTAACATGCAGTATTTATTGATGGAATCGGACACGACGTACTACCTACGATCTTCCCTTGTAGCGCTGGGGCAAGCTGCACGGCACCAATCCTTTGGAAAGGCTGAAGAAAGAGGTGAAAGGGCTGGGGGACTCTTATAGCCCATGAGCAATCCGTCGCCCAGTTCATAGGACAACCTGGATGGCACAAAACGGCAAGCGTCCGAGGCAAAACCGTTAGAACTAGGTCGAGGCCAAGGTCGAACTCAACATCCTCTTAATTTGGTGCGGCTGGATCTAAGGCAACCTCCAACCCATCAGTTTTTTACTACGTTGGGGGCGTTACCGGTTTTAGATAAATTTCAGCTTACTCGACTTTCGGAGTTGGTTCTAGGCTGCATTCGCCTGAGATCTTTGACAAGATAAGTCGACAAGGCCGAAATATTGGATCGCTTGGCCGATCATAGTCTCAGCTAAGGCATTATAAATGTCTGCAGTGGTGGGGAACTTTTGTAGTATCTCTACTGCTGCAAGCTCAATAATATGTTCTAAAGATTCGATACGTATCACATCACGCATTTCTTCACAACAGGCGTAAAAGAGAAGACTTAGGGAATAATGATCAGTATTTCGCCGTTGCTCAAGGGCAAGGAAGATGTAATGGAGACAAACAATGGGCGAATGAGCAATGAGTGTGTCGAGGTCTCTGGCCTGACTGCCATTTTCCAGTTGGAGGAATTGCTTGACTGTTCGGAAGAAGACCTCTATGTTCAAAATTTGCCGTAAATGCGAACGATGACTTCGTCGGACAGGTTGATATCGGTGCAAAGCAGGGCCAGCCCGTCCGTTTTTCGGCGATCCCGAACGAATACGATCCGAGCGGATTGGCCATCGTTCATGGTGACCACGGTGCTGGACAGAATTTTGGCTCGTCCCCGGCGCTTCTTCAGTTCACGGTAGATGCCGTCCAGGGTGAGACGCTTCCCCGTGAATCCATAGAGAATTTTTGGCATTCTTTAGATCATACAGATGACCGGGATTAGGGGGCGCACGGGCGAGATGATGCCGGGCATGCCGAACTAGCTGTTCATGAGCAGGTAGCGGACCTTGATTCCTGCCTCAAGAGCGCGGCGCACCTGGACGCAAGGAGTTCCGTGGATTTGGTCACGGCTTCCCGGCGGCGTTTGGCTCCGCAAGAGCGCCTGTCCAAGTTCTTGGTGACGTTTTGATAGCGGTTGCACGGAGTTGCGGAAGAGAGAGAAGCGAAATCCAGGGGAATCAAGCTGGCACCGTCCGACCAAGCCAAGGTCAGCGTCCGAAAGCCCTTGAGATAGCGTTTCTCACAGTGGTCATAGTGCTTGGCGAGGAGCTCTACTTTTTTGGCCCTGGGGCGATGGATGGATGAGTCGTCCAGAATGAGCACGGTTTCACGCTCATTACCAGTGAGCGCGTCGGTCATGATTGTGGCCGTGAGGGCCACCATGAGAAGCAAGCGTCTCCAATTGAAGCGGGGTGATCCGAGGAAATCGTAAACTGCGTCCTTGCCGAATTCGCATGAACTGTTGCGGACAACGCCCCTGAAGAGATTTTGTCCAAGGAATGGCAAAGTGAAAAGAGTCATAAGCAATTTTTTTGGAGAAATACTTTTACTTTTTGTAATCCCACAAATTGTGGAAAGCTGACCAAGGTTGAATTTGTCGAAAAATTGGTCGACACGATTCACAACGTTTGCGTTGGGTACTTGAGATTCTGGGAAATGCTCTGTATATTGCATTCGGACACTTCCTCTCTTGCTGGCTGCTGCTTGGTAACAACAGTCTACAGGGGCAGGAAGTGTCCTTCAAGAAAAAAATTGCGTCATCTCAGCCTGTTGGGAGATGTTCGTAATGCAACTTATCCCCGAAAGTCGAGTTCGGCTTAGAAATAAGATTTTTTTACTAATGTGGTTTTGCCCTAGCTCCGCAGCTGAAATACTAACCGCGTCAATTCCGTACATTGCGGAGAGAATGCCATGGTTAATCCATATCAAGCTATGGACCTCGTTGCCTTCCAGCAGCATTTCGCCTGACTAACCTTATTCCCTTCTCTTTCTAAATATTTTCGAATAGATTTCATGTGAGTTCTATCATGAATTATGCGCAAATTAAAAGGTCTGAAAATCCTCTTGTTTCTATCATGATTCCAACTTTTCAGCAAAAAAATTTTGTCCTTGATGCAGTTAGAAGTGCTCTAGCACAAGATTATGAGAATCTAGAAGTTATTGTTAGCGACGATGGCTCATCCTATAATATTTTCCAACTCTTAAATTTTATACATGATACTCGTTTACGTGTTTACAAAAATTCCAAAAATATTGGGAGAGCAGAGAACTATCGCCATCTATTGTTTGATTTGGCCGAGGGTGAATGGGTGTTGATGTTAGATGGTGATGATTATCTTATTGAGCCAACGTTTGTCAGGTTGGCTATGTCAAAAATAAAAGAACATCAAAACATTGTACTTGTCGGTGCTGGATACACTTCTGACGATGGTTATTATCGCCGCACCCATTTGACCATTAAGGATGATCTGTTGTTAGAGGGAAAGGATGTTTTTTTCAATTGGGAGCGCATTAAAATTGCTCATTTTTCTGTTTTATATCGGCGCGAATTAGCATTAACGTTAAATTTTTACGCGAATTCCAGGAGGAGCGTTGATAGCGAGTCTTTATTACAAATTGTCTTGTGCGGGTATGTTGTGTTATTAGCCAAAAATGTTGGAGTATGGCGAGACCATGGAGATAATGAATCGAGAAGGTTAAATTATCAATCTTTCCTTGATGACCTTTTATTCCTTGATCTCCCCGCTAATTTAGCGTGCCAACTGGGGTACGATCAAAGGTTGGTCAACATTTGGAAGAGGCGCCATCGTGAACTGCAAATAAGTACTTTTTTTTTGTTAAATCTTCGGTCACTGTATCGTAAAAATTTAAGTAAAAATTATGAGGCAATAAAGAATATTAAGCAACTGCGGAAGGATTTTCCTGCTAAAATATTCGACTGGAGACTCTGGCGAATTGCCTATTCTATGTCAGATGTCCTCGGTTTAGATATAGCAAGATTTATTTACCTTGTTATAAAAAAAATTACAACCAAAAGGCCTAAGTTTAATGGTATTAAGTAAATTTAAAAATTTTCCTTTGTATGTTATATATGCAACTTTCGTAAAAAATTGGCATCTTATTAAACAACTGGCTCGGCGACAAATACTTAGGCAGTATAGAGGTTCTGTATTGGGTCTAGTCTGGTCTTTTATTAATCCTGTTGTTCTGCTCGGCATTTATACATTTGTTTTTGGCGTTGTCTTCAAATCAAGATGGCGCGAAACAGGGAATGAAAACTTAAGTGATTTTGCTATAATTTTATATGCAGGGATGTTAGTTTTTAATATATTTTCAGAATCTATCAACAGTGCGCCAAAAATTATAGTTGAAAATACAAATTTTGTTAAAAAAGTAATTTTCCCGATTGAAATTTTACCCCTAGTAAATATTATTTCAGTACTGTTTCAGGCGGCCATAAATTTTATTGTTTTATTAGTCGCAGAGTTTGCTATTATGGGTAATATTCCTTGGACAGTAATATTTTTTCCACTCATTTGCATCCCGCTTGTTCTAATAACATTAGGGATTATGTGGATCCTTGCTTCCCTTGGTGTTTTTCTGCGTGACATATCACAACTAACTGTTCTATTCACTACAGTACTAACTTTCGCAACACCAATTTTTTATAATGTTGACAAATTACCAAAAAGTATACAGTTGTTTTTTAGCCTGAACCCTCTTGCTGTAATAATTGATTCTGCACGTAAAGTAGTTATTTGGGGTGAAACCCCTGATTGGAGAAGTTTATTTTTATGGATTATTTGTGGATTGTTAGTTTTGTTGCTAGGTTTTTACTGGTTTCAAAAGACGCGAAAAGCGTTTGCTGACGTTTTGTAAAAAGGGTAACATTATGCTTGAAGATATCGTAATAAATATTGAAAATTTGTCAAAGTGTTATCATATTTATAGCAGTCCTCGGGATCGTCTGTTGCAGATGCTTTCATTTAATCGCAAACATTATTATCGTGAGTTTTGGGCGTTAAAGAATATTTCTTTTAAGGTTAGCTCTGGAGAAACTCTCGGAATAATTGGGCGCAATGGTTCAGGCAAGTCAACATTACTGCAAACAATTTGCAATACATTAACACCTACTTCAGGATTGATCCACACAAAAGGACGAATTGCAGCTCTATTAGAACTTGGTTCAGGTTTCAACCCTGAATTTACTGGACTTGAAAATGTTTATTTAAATGCAGCAGTGTTGGGTTTAACTAAACATGAAATTGATGAGCGCTATGATAGTATTTCTGCCTTTGCTGATATTGGTGATTATATTTACCAACCCGTCAAATCTTATTCAAGTGGAATGGTAGTCCGTCTTGCTTTTTCTGTTATAGCTCATGTTGATGCGAATATACTTATTATTGATGAGGCGTTAGCTGTAGGTGATGCCTTTTTTACACAAAAATGCATGCGGTTTTTGCGTTCATTTATGGAAAAAGGTACGATTGTTTTTGTGAGTCATGACACTGGCGCAATTCGGAGTTTATGCTCAAGGGCAATTTGGCTCGAAAATGGTAATATACATATGCAAGGCAAGCCAAAGGATGTTTGCGAGAGTTATCTTGAAGCTTTTTTTGAAGAGCAGCAAAGGAAAGGGATAAAGACCAGTTTGAAAATAAATTTTGATCAAAAAATGACGAAAAAAAATACTAAAAAGAATGATCAGATCGAAAACACTCAATCTTCCGCAACTATTTCAAATTCTGCATCTTTTGGCGATGGCCAAGCAACAATTTTAAATGTTAAACTCTATGATGGTCATGGAGATTTTTTAAATTGGATTTCTGGAGGAGAAGATGTCGTTTTACAAATTGACGTATTAGCCCATAACGATCTTGACTCGCCCATCATCGGATTTTATATTAAAGACAAATATGGACAGCAGCTTTTTGGTGATAATACATATTCATCGTATGTTGATCATCCCGTTTCCTGCCTAGAACGTGACATATTAACAGCACAGTTTTCATTTACAATGCCCCGTTTGGCGAGAGGTGACTATTCTGTATCTGTAGCAATAGCCAATGGATCTCAAGATTGTCATGTTCAGTGTCATTGGATACATGACGCTATTTTTTTTAAGTCTGAGTCAACTTGCTGCACTTGTGGTATTCTAGGAATACCTATGAATGATATTATTTTGGGGAAAAGGGCAAAAAATGAGCGATCGTGATGTTTTATTATTCAATGGCGAACGGTATTTACCTGAAGTCGGTGGCAACATTGAATTAGAACATTATCACCGATATATAATCGCCACACATATTACAAAAGGAAAAAGAGTCCTTGATATTGCAAGTGGGGAAGGATATGGTAGTGAAATAATTTCAAAAACTGCCAAAAATGTGATCGGCGTTGACATTTCTTTTGAGGCCGTGTCTCATGCTCAAAATAAATACAAAAAAAATAATCTCAATTTTGTTGTAGGATCTTGCACTTCTATACCATTTGAAGATTCGTTTTTTGATGTTGTTGTTAGTTTTGAAACATTGGAACATCTTGATGCTCAAGACTCTATGCTAAAAGAGATTAAACGAGTCTTGTGCACTAATGGCGTCTTAATTATTTCTACTCCTGACAAGGATGAATATTCTAACAAAGGTGATTATACCAATATATTTCATAAAAAAGAATTGTCCAAAGATGATTTTTTGATATTAATTGGAAAATATTTTTTAAACACCAACTTATATGGTCAAAAAATTATATTTGGTTCTGCTATTTTCGGCGTCAATAATAATGAAAATTTGAAATTTTATAATCTTACTGGACATCAAGTTTCTGCGCATTACAATATGCTCAATCCAAAATATCTGATAGCTATTGCTTCAGATGTTGAACTTTTAACGTTTGAAAGCGGAATATTAGAAACATCTGTAAATGAAAGCGAAGTTGTTTTAAATTTTTCTCGGTTATTGGCTGAACGTGATGTTGTAATAGACAATTTAAACATTTCTTTGTCAAAACAACAAGACAATTGGGGCTCTGTCGTTTCATGTTTTATGCGAATTGTAAATTTGGTTTTGCAGAAAATTGTCAGTTTACACAAATAAGGAAAATCAAAATGTTTTTTTTAACCAAAACAACTAATGCTTTGATCTCGTTTTATAAAAGTTTTCCACTTCACAACCGTATTAGAGTAACAATTAAAAGTTTGGTTGTTAAGTTTTGGCCAACTTTTTATACATTTTGCCAAAATGCAAGCTGTAGAAATACTCACGCTTTAATTTATGTTAATCGTCCTGACCTATCAAAACTTAATGATAAAATTAACATTTTGTTGTCTTCTAAATCGTTAACACTTTTAACTTCTCAAAACCCTTTGGTTTCGGTAATTATTCCTGTTTTTGGAAAATGCGAATACACTAAGAGATGCCTCGCTTCAATAATTGTTAACAAACCAATGTTAGATTTTGAAGTTATAATTATTGATGACGCTTCATCTGACAATACTTTTACTGAGCTTTCAAATATTCGCAATATTCGATTAATAAGGAATATACAGAACCAGGGTTTTGTACGCTCATGTAATATCGGAGCACGTTTAGCGCGAGGCGAATACCTCCATTTCCTTAATAATGATACTGTTGTCTTGAAAGGATGGATGGATGAGTTATTTCTAACATTTCAAAATTTTTCTGAAACTGGTCTTGTCGGGTCTAAGTTGCTATATCCTGATGGGCGTTTACAAGAGGCAGGAAGTATTGTTTGGCGTGATGGTAGCGCATGGAACTATGGGCGTTTTCAAAATGAATTTAATCCTAAATACAATTATGCAAGGGAAGTTGACTACTGTTCTGGTGCTTCTATTATGGTTAGAAAAGATTTATTTTTTAAAATTGGTTGTTTTGATGAATATTATTCTCCTGCATATTATGAAGACACTGATTTAGCTTTTAAAGTTAAAAAAAATGGCTATCGTGTTATTTATCAGCCACTATCTTGTGTCATTCACCATGAAGGGACAACTTCAGGTATCGATACCACTGAAGGAGTAAAATTATATCAGGTTATTAATAGTAATAAATTTTACGAACGATGGAAAAAATGTATCAGTTCACATAAATTAAATGGAATAGATGCTGATTACGAAAAAGATCGCTACGCACGTCAGAGGGTATTGATAATTGATGATTGCACACCCATGCCAGATCAAGATTCTGGTTCAATTGATACTTTTAATATTATTTTACTGCTTCAAGCATTGTCGTTTCAAGTAACATTTATTCCCGCAAGTAATTTGTCATATTTAGAAAATTACACCAGTGCATTGCAAAGATTAGGTGTCGAAATGTTGTATGCTCCCTTCGTCACCAATATTCAGCAACATTTAAAAGAGCAAGGAACACGCTATTCGGTTGTTTTTTTGTTCAGAATTACTGTTGCAAAATTTAATTTAGAATTAGTTCGAAAGTATTGTTCTCAAGCAAAAATTATTTTTTGCACTGTAGACTTACATTTTCTTCGTTTATCACGTGAAGCAGACATTAAACAAGATAAATTTTTAAAAAAAACTGCTATCAAAATGCGAAGCGACGAATATGAGGCTATAAATGCTGCTGATTTATCCACGGTAGTAAGCGAATGCGAATATAGATTTTTGCTGAATACTTTTGATAAAAACAAGATATATCTTTTGCCTTATGCTAGACAAATTTTAAAAACTAATTCGAGTTTTGAAAAACGTTCTGGAATTGTTTTCATTGGCTCATATAATCATCCGCCAAATGTCGATTCTGTTTTGTTCTTGATAAAAGAAATTATGCCTTTGATTTGGAAACAAATGCCAGACATGCGTCTATATGTTGCTGGTTCAAATATGTCACAACAAATCTTTGATTTATCAACTGATAACGTTGTGATTTTGGGATATGTACAAGATCTGGCGGCACTATTTAATAAGGTTCGATTATCGCTTGCGCCTCTCCGTTACGGTGCTGGTATAAAAGGTAAAATTGGAACATCTATGGCATTTGGGGTCCCTGTAGTAGCAAGCCCTGTCGCTGTAGAAGGAATGTTTCTTACTAATAAAACAAATATAGTTATCGCCGACACCCCTCTTTCATTTGCAACCTCGGTGCTAGATCTCTATACAAATAACGAGCTTTGGCATCGTATTCGCTGCAACGGTTTATCCTTTGCTGAAGAAAATTGGGGACCAGAACCAATTTTAGAAAAAATAATAGATATTTTTTCTAAATTAAATATTCCATTCTTTCGCAAAAATAATAAAGTGTCTTTATATTATCCTAAGTAAAAAAAATTTATCCGGAAAGATCCCGATATAACGACAAATATTGCGATTTACTCGATGGTGTGAAAAGACATTAATCAAACAAAATTTTGACTCAATCAGCTACCACCGGCAGAGCCGGTGGTATGAGGATGCCCCCTCGAAGGGGGCCTATAACCCGCCGGGGTCATGTTACTTAGGTGGATTCATACCCACTTCTTGTAACGTTAACTGCTCCTGACGAAGCTCATGCTGATCTTGCTTGCGTATATGCGTCGCGTCTCGAGGCCCGGGATGGTCCGCTCCTGGCGGCCATGAAACAGCTGTCAGACCAGTTTCCCCGGTTCGGCTATCAGCGGATATTGGTTTTCATGGAGCAACTGGGGCCGGACAAGGCGTTGCGTCTCTGGCAAAAGGCCGGATTGCAGGTGCCCCGAAAGCGGCCTCGACCGCAATTGTCGTCAGGAGCCAATGAAGTCTGGGCCTATGACTTCGTGCACGATGCCTGCGCCAATAGGCAGTAGCTCAAATGTCTTACGATTATTGACGAATACACCAGAGAGTGGAGTAGCCCCCATTTAGACCGGACACCCTCTTGACCCTAGGAGATAGGTCTAGAGGTATGTCCAGACAGAGTGCTAACGAGTTTCTCACGGTCGAGGTGGTCAACACGGTGGTCGAGCGCCGTCGTTGGCCGTTGGTGTCATTGACCGCCCTAATGGAGCCACCAATGTGCACCCTAATGGAGCCACCTTGGGTGACGATTCCGGGGTTCGGACGCATCGAAAAGTTAGGTGTTTTCCTCCGCACCGGCAACGCGGTTTTTGAGTG
>Ga0183096_1002883_pt1 | contig 11248 bp, 6 predicted proteins | sample Biomet5_FD_127791 | JGI IMG/M metagenome (GOLD analysis project Ga0183096, IMG submission 127791) | Microbial communities from bioreactor (seeded with sewage sludge) at LBNL, California, USA - Biofuel metagenome 5 (version 2) (version 3) | ecosystem: Engineered > Bioreactor > Anaerobic >...
CATAGGTTTCTGAGGTTTTGAAGGTTCTTTCCCGCCTCATCTGAAAACAACAGAGCAAAATGGAGCATAGTTTTGAGGGCTTGGGCAAAACCTCAAAACCTACCAAACCTGCACCTTGAAGTGGTGACGTATCACTCCTAACTCATTAAATTTCACTCTACTACAGCAATTTTATTGATTATATTTGGTAAATATTAACTCGCGTTTCACCTATTGCCCCACCATTTTGGGCGATCATCACAAGATACCGGAACACTACCGATTCAAGGCGTTTTGCCAGGGAACCGACACTTGCCAGGGATCACCGGCTAGTATATCTTTCCTAAAATTTAATCATGAAATACAGTCTGTTATTCTGGGATTGATCCCGGCCCCAAGGAATCCCCTACGCCATGTCGACCAAAAAACTCACCCTGGCCAAGCTCGAACGCCTGCTTTTCACCGCCTGCGACATCCTGCGCGGCAAGATGGATGCCTCGGAATACAAGGAATACATTTTCGGGATGCTGTTCCTCAAACGCTTGAGCGACCAGTTCGACGCGGATAAGACGCGCCACAAGGCTGAATATATTGCCAAAGGGCTCACGCCTGACCTCATCGCCAGGCAGTTGGAGAATCCCGACAAATTTGATTTTTATATCCCAGCCGATGCTCGCTGGGAGGTCTTGCGGCATTTGAAGACCGGTGTCGGCTCTGCCCTCAACAAGGCCCTGGAGCATATTGAGGACGACAACCCCGACAAACTCCAGGACGTGCTCAAGGGCATCAACTTCAATCGCAAGATCGGCCAAAAGACGATGGATGACGAGACCCTCGTCCAGTTCATCCAGCATTTCGACGAAATTCCGCTGCGAAATGAGGACTTCGAGTTTCCGGACCTGCTCGGCGCGGCCTATGAATACCTCATTAAGTACTTTGCCGACAGCGCCGGAAAGAAGGGCGGCGAATTCTACACTCCGGCCGAGGTCGTGCGGCTGCTTGTGCAGATCATCGAACCCAAGGAGGGCATGTCCGTCTATGACCCCACTGTGGGCTCGGGCGGCATGCTGATTCAGTCCTGGCAATACATCCAGGAATCCGGCGGCAACCCGAGTGACCTCTACCTAGCCGGGCAGGAGGACAATGGGGGCACATGGGCCATCTGCAAGATGAACATGCTCCTGCACGGCATCAATTCCTTTGACATCCGCCAGGGCGACACGCTTGCGGCTCCACAGCATTTCGACACGAACGGCGAACTGCGCCGATTCGACCGGGTCATCGCCAATCCGCCCTTTTCCCAGAACTACGTCAAAAAGACGATGCAACACCCCGAGCGCTTCCACACCTTCATGCCGGAGAGTGGCAAGAAGGCGGACCTCATGTTCGTGCAGCATATGGTGGCCTCGCTCACTTCCTATGGGAAAATGGCTGTGGTCATGCCCCATGGCGTCCTATTTCGCGGCGGCGAGGAGAAAGCGGCCCGCAAGCATTTCATCCGCGACGGCATACTGGAGGCGGTCATTGGCCTGCCGCCAGGGCTTTTTTACGGGACAGGCATCCCGGCCTGCGTACTGGTCATGAATCGCAAGAACGCACCCGTCCGCAAGAGTGCCCTTTTCATCAACGCGGACCGGGATTTCAAGGAAGGGAAGAACCAAAATTCTCTGCGACCAGAGGACGTGGAATGGATCACCCATGTCTATCGCAACCGCCTCACCGTGCCGCACTATTCCCGCGAGGTGCCTTACGTGGAGTTGGCCGGCGAGGACTATAACCTCAACATCCGGCGCTATGTGGACAACTCGCCGCCGCCCGAACCGCACGACGTGCGGGCGCATCTGCATGGCGGCGTACCCCGGGCCGAGGTTGAGGCGCTTTCGCCCTATTTCGCCAACTACCAGGGGCTTCGGGAACTGCTCTTTGCCGACCGTGACGAGGGGTATCTCGATTTCGCCCCGGCCATCACCGAGAACGGCGGCCGCGACGGCATCAAGGCCCGCATCGAGGCCGCGCCTGGGGTGGTGGCCAAGCATGCCGCCTTCCATGCCGCCCTTGGCGACTGGTGGCGGCGCATCGTCCCGCGCATTGAGGCCTTGCCGGAAAAAATGAATCTCTTTGCCCTGCGTCGGGAGCTTTTGGACGACATTGACGACTGGCTTTTGCCCCAGGGCATCCTGACGCTCCAACAAGTACGCGGGGCCTTTGCCAATTACATGACCGAGTTGGCGGCGGATTTCAAATCCGTTGCCGCCAGTGGTTGGGGACCGGAGCTTATCCCGGACGAGGACATTCTTGTTTCGCAGTTTCCCGATGTCCTGGAGCAAATCGAGCGGGACAAAGCGCGCATTGCCGAGCTTGAGGCGCTTTTCGCCGCGGCTGACGAGGAGGATGCCGAACCGGACGAGGAATCCGGCGTCCTGCCTTCCGAGACGGTCAAATCGCTTCGGACCGAACGCCAGGAAGCCGGGCAGGAGCTTCGGGACTGCGTGACCGACCTCAAGGGCGTCATCGACGAGTTGTACGTCGATGCCAAGGCGCGGGGCCGCATCCCCCGGGGGCAGGCCAGGGGCTATTTCAAGGAAGGGCTGGCCGTCCGGTCCGTGGATTTGTCATCCATCGAGCGCATTGTTTCGATTTTTTCCGGGGTCCTGGACAAGCCGGCCGAGGCGCTTGGCAAGCTGGAAGCGCTCCGCAAGCAGGCGGCCGGGGTCCTGGCCACGGTCGAGGGGATCGACACGCAGTTGGAGCGCCACGCCGCCTTGGCCGAGGAGCTTCGGGAACTCAAGGCCGGCGTCAAGCAGGCGGAAAAGCGCATGGATGAATTGGTGGCCAAGGCCCGGGAGGGCATCGGCGAGGAGGAAGCCAAGCGGCTCATCCTGGTCCGGTTCCGGTCGATTCTGATCGAGCGGTACGACGGCTATTTGCAGCAGTACCTGCGGGGCTGTGTCGCGGCCGTGGAAAATTTGTGGAGTAAGTACGCCGTGACGCTCAAGACAATCCTGGCGCAGCGCGACGCCGAAGCTGCAAAGCTGGATCGGTTTTTGGTGGAGTTAGGGTATGTCCAATAAAACACTCCGCGAACTAGCTCAGGTTCTCTATGGAAAATCTCCAAATGGAATTCGAGCCGAGGAGTCTCCATTCCCAATATGGGGCACTGGGGGAAAAATCGGCAGTGCGCTACGGCCATTGTTCTCAGGGCCAATTATTATTCTCCCAAGGAAGGGAACTCTAACGAATCCGTCATATTGCGATATTGACTGCTGGGTTATAGACACAGCTTATGCAGCTATAGCGCATCAAGATGTTGACACGAAATGGTTATTTTACAATTTATCACTGGCAAATCTTGAGTCTCTTAACGAGGCTACTGGAGTTCCAAGTATCAGCAGGGACGTACTTTATAAGTTAAAATTTTATGCCCTAAATTTTGACGAACAACGCAAAATCGCCGAAATCCTCACCACCGTTGACAACCTCATCGAACAGACCGAAGCCGCCATTGCCAAGTATCAGGCCATCAAGCAGGGCATGATGCACGACCTGTTCACGCGGGGCGTGGATGCGAATGGTCATTTGCGACCGCCGCGCGAGGAAGCGCCGGAGTTGTACAAGGAATCGGAGTTGGGGTGGATTCCGAAGGAATGGGCGGTCAAGCCAGTCCACGGAATTGGTTCCGTGCGATTGGGCCGACAGCGATCGCCAAAACATACTTCTGGGAAATATACTACCCCATACCTTCGCGTCGCTAACGTGTTCGATGGCTGGATTGATTATTCAGATATCCTAAAGATGGATTTTACTCCAGAAGAAAAATCAACATATAATGTACTCCCTAAAGATATTTTTCTAAATGAAGGACAGAGTCTGGAACTTGTCGGAAGAAGTGCCATTTACAATGGCAAGCCTGATAGATATTGTTTTCAAAACACACTTATTCGATTTCGATCTTTTCCAGAAAACGACCACAAGTTCTGCTGGTTGGTGTTCAAAAATTGGTTGGATACAGAATTATTTATGACCATTGCCAGACAAACAACATCTGTAGCACATTTAGGTGCGGATCGCTTTTCGAAATTACCATTTGCGCGACCATCGCACGACGAACAAGTACGAATCTCATTGCGACTCGATACCGTTGAATCAAAAACACAAAAAATCAAACAAACTCGAGACAAACTTCAAGTTCTAAAATCCGGCCTCATGCAAGACCTTCTTTCCGGCCGCGTCCGTGTACCCACAGACGCCACCACACTACAGGAGCCGCCCCATGCCTCCTAGCGCCAGCCGCCCCTACTCCATAAAGATCTTCCTGCCGCATGGCGACCCGGACGGACTGCGCGTCATTGGCAAATCCAACTGGACCGGCACGGGCGTGGTCTTCAACCGCACCGCCTACCAGGAGGCGGCCCGGCGGCCGGAAATCGCCAAGACCGGCGTCTATATCCTGGTCGGACCGTCCGAGGACAGCAGCCTCCCGACCGTCTACATCGGCGAGGGCGACCCCATCAAACCGCGCCTGGACAGTCATTACGCCAATAAGGATTTCTGGACCTGGGCCGTCTTTTTCACCGCCGCCGACGGCAGCCTCAATAAAGCCCATGTCAAACATCTGGAATACAGGCTCGTCGAGCTGGCCAAGGCCGCCAAGCAGGCCAACCTGGACAATGTGCAGATGCCCCAGCCGCCGACCCTGGCCGAGGCCGAGCTGGCCGATACCGAAAGCTTCCTGGCCGACATGCTCGGTATATTCCCGCTGCTCGGCCTGTCCGTGTTCGAAGCCAAAACCGCCACAGCGCGCGGCAAGACCCTGCTCTTCCTGCACGGAACCGGCGTCGAGGCCCACGGCTACGAGGCCAGCCAGGGCTTTGTCGTGCGCAAGGATTCCAAGGCCAAGGCCCATGCCGCGCCTTCGTCAAGCGATGGCGTCATACGCCTGCGAAACGACTTGATAAAACAGGAAGTCCTCACTATACAGGACGGCATATATGCTTTTACGCAAGACTACGTATTCAATTCGCCAAGCCTCGCAGCCAGCGTCATCCTGGGACGAAGTGCCAACGGGCGAATCGAATGGAAGGACCGGAGCGGAACAACGTTAAAAACATTGCAATCGTCCGAAGCGGACCAGGAGACGACGCCAGAAGCCGCCTGCTGAGCCGGCATATTGGACAATCGAGCCGGCCATGCCCGAGTACGCCAACGTCGAAAAACCCTTCCTTGACCAGCTGCAAAGCCTGGGCTGGCAGGTGATCGACCAGGGCTATGCCGATATTCCTTCCGACCCGGCCAAATCCTGCCGCACGTCCTTCCGCGAGGTCGTACTCAGGGACGTTTTCAAACAAAGCGTGCGCACCGCCAATACCCTGCCAGACGGCCGGGAGTGGCTGACCGACAAACAACTTAACGACCTCTATGAGGAACTGACCATCCATCCCGGTAAAAGCCTCGTCGAGGCCAACCGGGACGTCTTCCGCTTGCTCTTCAAGGCCACCGTCGATTGCAATGAATTGACTGGCGAGGCCTATCCCGAAATTCGCATCATCGACTTCGAGCATACCGAAAACAACCACTTCCTGGCCATCAACCAATTCCGCATCGACACGCCGGGCTGCGTCAAACAGTTTATCCTCCCGGACATTGTCCTCTTCGTCAACGGCCTGCCGCTCGTCGTCATCGAATGCAAGGAAGCCGACGCCCACGCCGCCGATGCCATGTACGAAGCCTACCGCCAACTCCGTCGCTACAGCGAACAGCGCGAGGAAACAGCGGCGGCCGGACTGCGCGAAGGTGAGCCACGACTTTTTTTCACCAATCAACTCATGATCCGCACCTGCGGCAACAAGGCCGACTGCGGAACCATCACCTCCACGGATGAACACTTCTTCGCTTGGCGCTATATCCCCGAAGGCCGCCCCATCCCCCACCAGCCAGACGGCCGCGCTCGGGAACAGGAAATCCTCGTCGCCGGCATGCTCCACCCGGCACCCCTTCTCGACATCATACGCAGCTTCACCGTGTTCATGGATACCGATGGCCATACCATCAAGGTGGTCGGCCGCTATCAGCAGTACCGAGCCGTACAGAACATCATCGAACGATTGCGCCTTGGCCAAACCCCGCGAGAACGTTCAGGCGTTGTCTGGCACACCCAGGGATCAGGCAAATCCCTGACCATGGTCTTTGCCATACGCAAACTGCGCCGTTGCGACGATCTCAAGGACTACAAGATACTGCTCGTCAACGACCGGATCGACCTGGAAGAACAGCTCGGCAAGACCGCCACGCTCACCGGCGAGACCGTGACCACCATCCAGTCAACGGTCTCGCTCAAGCAAAAACTTCCCAGTACCGCCTCCAACCTCAATATGGTCATCCTCCACAAATTCCAGGAGAACGGCAATCGCCACCTGCCCGATTATGTGGCCAAGGCCCTGGATACACCGCCGGTCTTCGAGGCCTTCGGCACGGTCAACGCTTCCGAGCGCATACTGATTATGGTGGACGAGGCCCACCGCAGCCAGTCCGGAGATATGGCCGACAACCTCTTCGAGGCCTTCCCCAACGCCACCCGTATCGCCTTCACCGGCACCCCGCTCTTAAGCGGCATAAGCCGCGAACCGACTATCCAGCGCTTCGGGGACTACATCGACAAGTACAAGCTCGAAGACGCCGTGCGGGATGGGGCCACCGTCCAGATCCTCTACGAGGGCAAGACCGCCGAGACAGCCATCAACGAACGCCACGAATTCGACCAGAAATTCGAGGATCTGTTCAAGGAGCGTACCGACGAGGAAATACTCGCCATCAAGAAAAAATACGGCACCTCGGGCGATATCCTCGAAGCGGAAAAGCGCATAGAGGCCATCACCGCTGATCTAGTCAAACACTATATCAACAACATCCTGCCCAATGGATTCAAGGCCCAAGTCGTCACCAGCTCCAAGCTCGCGGCCGTGCGCTACCAGCGAGGCATTGAAAAGGCCCTGGCCGCCACACTGGAGGCGGAAAAGGTCAAATCCGACATGGATGTCGATCGCATCACCCCCATCGAGTTTCTTAAGACAGCGGTCATCCTGTCCATCGACGGCGTCAACGAGCGCGCTGACGTGCTGCACGCCGTCAAATCGGCCAAGGAACGAAATGCGATCCACAATTTCAAGCGGGCCTTCGATGCCAAGGAGCCCCTTACCGGCATAGCCTTCCTCATTGTCTGCGACCGCCTGCTGACCGGTTTTGACGCGCCCATCGAACAGGTCATGTACATCGACAAGAAGGTCCAGGACCACAACCTGCTCCAGACAATAGCCAGGGTGAACCGGGTCAAAAAAGGGAAGCAGCGCGGCTACATTGTCGATTACATCGGCCTCGCCAATCACCTGATCAAGGCGCTTTCCATCTACGCCGGCGAGGACTACGACGACGCGACTGGAGCGCTCCAAGACATTTCCTCGGAAATCCCCATCCTCGAAAGCCGCTACCGCCGCCTGCTCCAGTTTTTCGCCGGCAACGGCGTGGAAGACATGGAAGGCTTCGTCACCCAGGAGACTACCGAGCGCGCTGCATCCCTGGAAATCGTCGAACAGGCCGTGGAGATGCTCCGGGACATCAAGCTGCGGGCGGATTTCGAGGTCTACCTACAAAAATTTTTGCAAAGTCTGGATATCGTCCTGCCCCATCCCGCCGCCAATCCCTACAAGATACCGGCCAAGCGCTTTGGCTACCTGCTGGCCATGGTCAGGGAGCGGTACAAGGACGACTCCATCAATATCGCCGGCGCGGGCGAGAAGGTCAAAAAGCTCGTCAATGAGCATTTGATCAGCCTTGGCATTGATCCCAAAATCCCACCGGTCGAATTGCTCTCGCCGAATTTCATCGAGCACGTCGAAAAGCACATCAGCGACAAGGCCAAAGCCAGCGAGATGGAGCATGCCATTCGCAAGCACTGCAAAATCCATTTCGGAGAAGACCCGGCCTTCTACGCCCGCCTGAGTGAAAAGCTCGAAGCCCTGATAAAAAAGCACAAGGAAGATTGGGACAGGCTGTGCAAGGGGATGCTCGATATTCGCAGGGAAGCCGAGGCTGGCCGCCCAACAACCGGCGACGGCATTGCACCACAACAAGCCCCCTTCTATGACCTCATCGGCATCATAGCCTTTGGCAAGGACGGCGTGCCCAAAGCCCAGGCGGGAATCGTAAAAAAACTCGTGGAAGAGTGCATCGAGGAGTTGCAGCAGACCATCACTATCATCAATTTCTGGTCCCGCCCAGCCGACATAAGCGCCCTCAAAGGGAGGCTCTCCGACCTGATGCTGTTCACGGGTATTGATCACATCATTGATGGAAGCGACAAAATCGTCACTGAAATCGTGTCTCTAGCCAAAACCCGGCATCGGGATCTCGTCAAGTAATGCGCTACAAGGACATCGAGTATGCACTGACGCGGAGCAAGCGTAAAACGGCCAGTCTCCATATCGAACGAGACGGCACCGTGTCCTTGATCGTCCCTGAGTCGCTGCCACAAGAAAAAGTTGACGAGGTATTGGAGAAGAAGCGTCTCTGGATTTACCGGGGCCAAGCCGAATGGCGCGACCGCAATGCGGCAAAAGTCACGCGCGAATTCGTCAATGGCGAAGGTTTCCTCTACCTCGGCCGCTCCTACCGCCTGCGTTGGGTTGATGCGCAACAGGAACCGCTCATGCTCAAGGACGGCCGGTTCCTGCTCCGCCGCCCCACCACTGGTCACCCTGCTCCTGATCCAGCAGAAAGTTTCAAGGCTTTCTATCGCACCAAAGGCCGCGAGCGCATCAACCAGCGTGTGCCTCTTTACGAGCCCAAGCTCGGCGTAACATCCAAGGCCGTGCGCGTTATGGAACTCGGCCACCGCTGGGCCTCCTGCTCGGCCGACGGCGTGCTCAATTTCCACTGGAAGTGCATGATGGCTCCACTTAAAATACTAGATTACATCGTTGTCCACGAACTTTCGCATCTAGTACATCCCAGGCATACTGCCTATTTCTGGAGTTTAGTGGATAGAATATTGCCGGACTATCGGGAACGAAGGGATTGGCTGCGGGATAATGGAGCAGCAATGGAGATCTAGGAAATATCTGAACCCCTCTTGATTCCTGTGTGGTGAGTCTCCGAAGGTCCTGGCGGAAAGCATACGGAGAATATTCGGTAATATCCACTGTTTACATCTTTGTGGGCAATTGCGACCCGAAGGATCTCTGCCATCCGGTGATTGTTGCTGCTGTTATAACTATAGCCACACTGCCAACCGCTTCAATCGGGTGATCGTCGTATCATGTACTGACAGCCGGAGCACTTGTGAGTGGTCAATTTTTCTTTGACAGGGTTGTTGCCGCAGTATGGTCATTTCCAACTTTGTTAATAGATAGACAATATAATACAAATCAAAACGGCAGTTTTATCTTATCGCCTAACAACATTACAAATTAATCATAAAATAAAATAATTTTATGCCAATTATAAATTATATATCAATATAATTTTCAAATATTTCCGGAATTTATTGTGTAACACAAACTTATATCCAAGAAATTTGAGCACAACAAATAATCATTAATCTTCCATCAAACATTATCCTTTGAATGACTACACCAGCATAGAGATATTCTTAATATTTCACTCCAGCTCAAACTTGCCAATGAGGAACATCCTATGGGCTTACTGGTATCTGAGGGAGCTTACAACCTGCTTGAAGAAAAGTGGATACCTGTCCTTTACGGTGATGGGAAGGTGGATCGCGTCGGGATCTGCCAGGCACTGACAGATGCACGCAAAATTCGACAGATAGCCGCCAGCAATCCCATGGACAGGGTGGCACTCCTGCGTTTTCTGCTGGCCGTGCTCATGTGGTGCAAAGAGGATGTGAAGTCTTCTCTCTCGAAGTTGGACGAGAAAAATGTCGGCATACCGGATAACTGGCTGGCTAAGCTGGAAGCAAACAAAGCCGCGTTCAATCTGCTAGGCGATGGGAAGAGATTTTATCAGGACGAATCGATAAAGGACAAGAAACCTCGGCCCCTCGGCGATCTACTCGTCGAGTTTCCCGGAGCGAATTCGGTTAATCACATGCACCACATTGTGTACGGTAATAGTTCCTGCGGATTTTGCCCCGCATGTTGTGCGAAGGGAATCTTGCGGCTCTCGGTCTGGGCCCCGGCAAACTCGTTTTATGACGCATCTATCAACCCTGGCTCTGCGGCCTACACATTCATTGAAGGAAAGAACCTGTGCCAGACCATTTACGCAAATCTTCCAGCAACAAATCCGAGAGCTGATCAGGCTCCATGGTTGGGTAGCGAGCAGCCGAATGCACCTGACACAGTAGCCAGGCTCGCTTGGCGGCCGCGCAGGTTGTGGCTGAAGGTCGAAGACAGCGTCGGGCATTGCGCGTGCTGTGGGCAAACCGGACGGTTGGCAAAAAGCCTATGTATTGAGAAGGGGTGGCCTACTCCGGTAACCACGGGCCAGCAATTCGGCAAGGATGTCTTATTGGAATTCCAAAAGCTAAACGTCGATTACAAGGCGAAAAAGACGGACAAGCGCAAGCTGGCCGACAAGGTCGTCAAAATCTCCTCTGTCATCTTCAAGTGTAGGATGCCGGCGCTCTCACAAGTTGATTCCAATGTCGCGCAAGCACCCGAAAACGAGAGCCGTGAAGCGAAGATTGCACGGATCTTCGACCAATTGTACGAGGCGGGCAGTCAGAAGCTCATCAAGGAGCTGACCAGAACCCCTACGAGGAAAGAGGAATCCTTGCTTGGTCTGCAGAACATGCGGACGAAGAAGTTCTGGGACTCTGATCCCCATCTGCTGATTGATGGCGAACCCATATCCTTGCCTGGATTGGGGAAGGATGTGGCCATACACTCTTCGCAGTTCTGGCGCAACGCACTCCGTCTACAGCGAGGGCAAGTTGGAAGGGTTACGGCCATCGGCCCGGTCGTCAACAAGTTCACATTCCAGGACGGCGTTTCCATTGCTCTGCCGGATGCGGCATTGAGTACGTTGGCGAATCTTACAAGCGATTGTGCTGAAATTCTACTCGGTACAGGCACGAAGGAAAAGCCAAACGAAAATAGCGATGACAAACTCCTGCGTCGCGGGGTACTTATTCCAATTCTAATTCATAAGAGCATTTAATATCCAGGGCCAAGCGACGATTGAGTGGACTTTTGCCTGGTCATGTTCCATCTCGTTCAGGGCGATGACCAGATGGTCTTCGAGGGCATCCAGGCTT
>Ga0183096_1002887_pt1 | contig 11229 bp, 10 predicted proteins | sample Biomet5_FD_127791 | JGI IMG/M metagenome (GOLD analysis project Ga0183096, IMG submission 127791) | Microbial communities from bioreactor (seeded with sewage sludge) at LBNL, California, USA - Biofuel metagenome 5 (version 2) (version 3) | ecosystem: Engineered > Bioreactor > Anaerobic >...
CTTAAAGTTGCCTGACTTACACTTAAAAATCCCCATGCTATAGATACAATTCTCCATGCTGATTTATAATCAGGTCTTTTTCTGGTTTTTTCCGGTATCATTTTTAAATAGCTTTGTTCTACTATTATTTGAATTAATGACCTTTCAAAAAGTAATGAACCAAAGAATATTGAAGCAACTAAAATGTCCTGTATTATGGGAGCTACTAAATAAAAAGTAGGATTTTTCGAAATAATTGTTCCTATTACACCAATCCCAGCAAAAACTGCACTCATTGCCGCAAGTGCATTAATTTTATGCTCTTGCATAAAATTAATTACTACTACACCTATGCTCCATCCACCAGATAATATTATTCCATTAAAAGTCATTCCCATTTTATCAAAAACAGAAAACAATATAATAGGAATAATAGCACTTACAACAAAATCTTTATTAAAAATATTTTTTAATATTATGAATTTTTTATTTATATTATTATTTGTTGGCATCTCCATAATTTCTCCTTACCTTTGCTTCCAACTTCTATTGGCATTCTCTATATAAATATCAGGATCAATTACATCTTTGTCAAGAATAGTTTGGGTTTCAGTTTTTATATACCCTAAACTTACCACTTCTCTTCCAGCACTTCTTAATGCCTTAAAAAATGATTCATACATTTTTGTTAAAGTATCGTCACTGCTAATAGCATTAAGAATTCCGCCTTGTCCACATAATATAGTAGCTGCTAAGTTTCCTCTTGCCATAACCTTAAATGTTTCTACAAGTCCTGAAAAGTTATAATTTCCTGGAAATCCACAATTTGAAATTAATACAGTTTTAACAGGTAATTCTCTAAATCGCCTAGGATGAGAATAACTATCACCAATTTTAACTATTTCTTTCTTATTTAATGGAAGCATTCGATCCATAAAATCTTTCATAAGACCAGTAACTGTAAAATAATATAGTGGAGTAGCATAAACCATTATATCTGCTTGTGAAATTTTAATAAGGAATTCCTCCATATCATCTTTGTGAATACATTTTCCTGGAGTTTTTGTCCAGCAAGTAAAACATCCACTACAATGCTTTATATTTTTATCTTTAAGATAAATAGTTTCTATTTCTATGCCCTCTTCATTGCAGCCTTTAAGGAATTGTTCTAAAAGAATCTCAGTATTTCCAGTTTTTCCTCTTGGACTACCATTTATAGCTAAAACTTTCATTTGAATATCCCCTTTCATTTTTATTATATCTTATAAATCTTCTATTGATTCTAAGGATTTTATTGTTTCCTCACACCATTTTAATTGAGTTTCTTCAGCATATTTTCCATATTTAATGGTACTAAGCCATAATACTAGATTTTTTTTATCCACTTCAATATTTCCAGATGTAAATATTTTTTCGAGTTTTGAATATTCCATAAGATCTTTTTCACAATCTTGCTTTAATTTTTGAATTTTTTCAATAATATTTTTTACTGGTATATCTTTAGATAAAAATATTTTAAGTAGAAGTTCTGATCTAATAGGCTTTTTTTCAACTGGAAGCATAAGCCATTTTTCTAATTCCTCTTTACCTTCTTGAGTAATAGAAAAAATATTCCTTGTTGGATTTCCCACTGTTTGCTTTACTTCTTTTGTTATTAGTCTTTCTTCTTCCATTTTTTTAAGAACAGGATATATATGTCCATAATTTTCATTCCAAAAATATCCTATAGAAGAATCACAAAACTTTTTAATATCGTAACCTGATCCTGACTCTTGACTCAATACCCCTAAAAGAGCATATTTAGTTTTATTTTCTTTTGCCAATATAACTTCACCTCTTATATATCACTCTGATATATATAATTATGTATCAGAGTGATATATAAGTCAATGTTTATTTTTTATTTACTTGTAAAAAAATAAGTTATATACTTACATCAAAAAAGACTTACATTAAATGTAAGTCCAAAAAGTGTATAGGAAATGAACATATTTTGTTTTAATTTCAGAAAATTTAGTATATAATAAATATTATACTAGATATCTAGTTAACATTTATTTAAGAACTTGCAGATTGCTATCTCTGCAAGTTCTTCCCCTTTTTTATTATTTCTGACTCATCATTGTAAAATTACTTATTATGTATATGAGTATTATATTTTAAACTTTTGAACCATGCTATTTAGCCCTTCAGCAAGTTCAGCCTGACTTTGTGCAGATTTTGCAATATCACTAACAGCCAATGTAATCTCATTAACACTGCCTAAAATCTCTTCGGAACCTGCTGAAGATTCTTCAGCAGTTGCGGATACATTTTGAATTGCATCACCCACCTGCTCAATCACCTCTTTCATCTGCCCGGAAGTTGATGAAATTTCTTCAATAATATTTCTAATAAATTCTGCATCTTTTTCATATTGAATACCTGTATCATTAAGTAGATTATATGTTGGTTTAACATTAGATACTATATACTCTAGAACATCTTGTCCACTTTGAGAAAGTTTATTAACTGCAGATTCCACCTGCTTAACCATAGCTTGGATATTTAATACCGCATCTGCGGATTGTTCAGCCAATTTTCTTACTTCATCTGCAACAACTGCAAAGCCCTTCCCCTGTTCACCTGCTCTGGCAGCTTCAATAGCAGCATTTAAGGCAAGTAAATTGGTCTGGTCTGCTATCTTGCTGATTGAATCCGCCATAGTTTTAACTTCTGCTACTACCTTTGCTTCCTCTATAGCTTTAATAATATTGGCATGCTTTTCTTCATAAATTGCATTACCTATTGCTATCTCTTTATTTGCCTTTTCCTTTATATCAAAGGCACGTTTCTTTATTTCTACCACAGACTGCTCTGCACTCTTTGCTGTTTTGGCAAGTTCATTTGAATTAGCGTTTATTTCCTCAGTAGATGCGCTAACTTCCTCAGTGGTGGCGCTTAAATCTTGAGCTCCTTTTGCTATTTGTTCAGTTGAATCATTTATTAGTTCCATTTTAGAATATACTTCCTCAACCGTAGCAGACAGTTCTTCACTAGTTGCACTTACATCAGAAGCACTGCTCATAATTGCTTTCAATAGTCCTTTTACACTTTCTCTCGCAACATTCAGAGCATTTCCTATGTGACCAAACTCATCGCCTCTTTCCATATCAATTGGCCTTGTAAAATCAAGTTCAGACATTTCACCAGAAAACTTCTTTATTTTTTGAAGTGCTTTATTAATATCATTAGACATTAACAATCCAAATCCTATTGCTAATAATAGACCTGCTGCTATTAATGCAATCATAATTTTACTGCTGTTTAAGTATGTTGAGTGATTACCTCCATTAATCTGCTTTGCATTGTCTAAATTCATACTTATTAGTTTATCAAGATTTAAAAGCATAGCATCTCTAACTTCTGGTATTTTTTGATATTGAACTATGGCTTCATTGTAATTTCCAGCGCCTACAAGTGAAACTACATTTTCCCTCAAAATCCTGTATTCCTGCAGCTGGCTTTTAAATGTTATCCATGTTTTATCATTTGAATCAGTTGCAGATAAATTGTCATAATCTAATACGCTCTTATCATTTTCCGCTTTTAATTGCGTAATTTCTTTTTCAATACTTGCTTCTTTTGATGTGTCTCTTACATATACCAATTTTAGGACATCAGCCATGACTTTTGTTAAATTTGTTTCCATGTCTTTTAGGTAATAGACGCTATAAAGCTGCTGACTATACATCTCCTGGGAATGTGAATCTAAAGACTTCAATGAAAACATTCCTACTGTACCAACTACTGCTATAAAAAGTGCCACAAGTAGATAAGATAGAATTAGTTTTACCCTTACTTTAATGTTTTTTAAAAAATTCATGATATTTCCCCCTAACTGTAATAATTTATCTCTGTGGATTTAATTCTTAATCAACTCCTTTTTTAACATTTCGATGTTTTAATAATTCCTCCAATTCATTTTCCGGAAGTGGTTTACTAATATAGTAACCTTGAATTAAATTACATCCCAACCCAATTAGTAAATCCATCTGCTCTTTTGTCTCAACACCTTCAGCAATAACTCTAAATTTTAAGGACTCAGATAGATCAACTATGCTTTTAATAACAGCTTTATTTTTTCTGTTTTGAATATTTTCAATAAATAGCTTGTCTATTTTCAATGTATTGATTGGCAAATTAATTAAATAGTTCAATGAAGAATATCCCGTTCCAAAATCATCTATTGCAATATGTATACCACTTTCGAAAAGTTCATTTAATACTTCAATTTCTTCTTTGCAGATTTCAATTAAAGTTCCTTCAGTTATTTCTAGTTCAAGTAAACAAGGAGAAATATTAAACTTTGCACATGCATTTAATAGGCCTTTCTTAAAATTACTTTTTTTCATTTGAATAGGAGATATATTTACAGATATAGTATTTAATCTATAACCTTTCTCTTTCCATAAACAGACCATTCTTAATACTCTTTCTAAAACCCAATTGCCTATTTGCACTATATATCCAGTATTTTCAGCAATTGGAATAAATTCATCTGGAGAAATATTGCCTAGTTTATTGTTATTCCATCTTAAAAGTGCTTCAACACCAATAATTTCATTGCTTAAGGCATCAATTTGAGGTTGATAAAAAATATATAGTTCATTATTATTTATTGAGTTCTTCAGTTCAATTTCAATTTGAATTTTTCTTAAATAAGTTTCTAATATTTGTTTATCAAAAAAAGTATGCATATTTTTTCCTTTACATTTAGATTTGTACATTGCTAAATTACAAAACTTTAATAATTCATATGTATCAAAACTATCATCCGGAAAAATTGTTACCCCTAAACTTGCGGTAACATATATTTGATCACCCATTATTTCAAAAGGACTTTTTAAATATTCATGAATCTTATAGCATATTTCTTCTATTTCTTTTACATCTTCAAACTCATGAACTAATATTCCAAATTCATTTCCACCTAACCTTCCTAATTCACAATGGTAACCAAGTAACATCTTAATTAGTTCGGAAAATAGTATCAAAATCATATCCCCAAAATAGTACCCTAAATTATTATTGAAATTTTTGAAATTATCAATATTAATGTATATCAATGCACCTTTTTTATGATAAGTTTTAGCTGTTTTTATTGAATTATTGAGTTTTTCTAAGAAAAAAATTCTATTAGGAAGTTTGGTTAGGCTATCATAACCTTTAAACAATTTATTCTCTGTAATATCTACTATAATTCCTGAAAGTAAACTGCAATGACTTGTTTTATTTTCTAATATACTACCCTTAAATAAAACCCATTTTATTTCTTCATCTTTGTTTTTAATTCTAAACGTGCTTTCATAAAATGGTGAATCTCCATTGATATGAGCATATAAATCTTTTATGGCTAATACTCTATCATCTTCATATGCGATATTAATAATAAATTCAATCATATTTTCAGTGAAATTAAAGTTATATCCTAATATTTTTTTTACTTTTTTAGAAAGGAACAATTCATTTGTATTTATGTTCCATTCCCATATTCCAAAATCCCCTTCATTAAGTGCACGTCTGCGCACCTTATCAGTTTGCATTTTTTTCAAATAACATTTGTTAATTTTATACATACTAACCCCTTATAAAAATTAATAATTATTATTTTGACATAACCCGATATAAATCTTTCCTTTACTCTGTAGAATTATTTTTTCTTTAATATCCAAAATGTGATTCCCAATTTATATATGCAATATTTGGAATTAATCCCCTTTTGTCGTGGAGATAATTTAACAAAATCAAAGTTTAAAACTATTTAAATTATTCAATTGAAACAAAATAAGTATTATGTCTTATATTTTGATAAATATCAACTAATTTTTAAATTATTTTAATATTTTCGAAATAATTTATTCAAATAATTCATATATCTGCAATATATTTACCCAATATTTATCATATTTTATTAATTTATTGAAATATATGTATTATTATGTTAACATTAATTGAACAAAATACTTATATTGTACAGTTTTTTTAAAAAGGAGATTTTATGTCTAAAAGCAGCGATATTAAAATTAAATATTTGACTCAACAGGAAACACAAAAACTCTTTGATGCAATTGAATATTCTGATAGTATCCATTCAATTCGAGATTTAGCTATCTTTAGAATTGCATATAGATGTGGATTAAGGGCATCCGAACTTGCTTTGATAAAGTTAGTTGATTACACCCCCTCCAAAGGCGAACTTTATTGCAAAAGGCTCAAAGGCAGTAACAATAATACAATTAGACTTGATGATAAAACAAAATGCGTTTTAGATACATATATTAATGAAAAAAACATACGATCAAGTTCTGAGGCTCTGTTTGTAAGCCAAAAAAATAATCCTATTTCAAGGCAAACTCTTGATTATCTAATGAAAAAATATTGTTCAGTTGCGAACATAGAAGATAAACGGAAACATCATTTTCACACACTTAAACATACCACAGCAGTTCATTTAGCAGAATCAAACATGGATATTAAAGAACTTCAATGGTGGCTAGGTCATAAATCTGTTATAAATACAGAAATTTATTTCCAATTTACTACAAAACAACAGGAAAAAATGTATGCAAAACTTGCTGAAATGAGTGAGATGGTTTAGAAATAGTAAAATAAAAAAGCCTTGAGAGAATGCCTCAAGGCTTAAATTTTATATTAAATCCTTTTTTTAATAATAAAACTTTCCAATACTTATTTTCAAATTCTCCGCTAATTTAGCTAAGGATTCACTTGCTTTCGCAATTTCCTCCATTGAAGCAGTTTGCTCTTCTACAGAAACAGCAGCTTCCACTGCTTCCGCCGCATTTTCTTCTGAGATAGCTGCTAAGTTTTCAATGGTTGATAAAATTTCTTTTTCCTTTTGTTCCATAATTAATCTTGAACTATTGAGCTTGTTAATAACAGTTTTCATTTCTTCAACAGCATCGCTAATGCCATTAAACTTCTCATTTGTATTATTTACACTAGTTGTCTGAGATTCCATAATCACTCTAACAGCCTCAATTGCCTTGACAGAAGACTCTGTTTTATTCGTAGGTTCTTTAATTACAATATCAATTTCATTGGTAAAGCGCTTGGACTGTTCTGCAAGTACTCTTATTTCATCAGCTACTATTGCAAATCCTTTACCTGCATCACCAGCCCTTGCTGCCTCAATAGCAGAATTCAGCGCAAAGAGATTTGTCCTATCAGCAATACTCTTAATCATACTACTAGCACTTTTAATTTTCTCTGCACTCATATCCGTTTCAATAATTACTTGACGAATACGTTTAGCTGCATCACTAGAATCTTGGTTCTTCTGGCTTAGATCCTTAATAGCGTCTAAGCCCTTATTCTTAAATTTATTTACTTCATTGATTGAATCATTTAAATCATTAATATATTGCTGCTCTGTGTTAATCAATGTACTTAAAGTTTGAATGTTATCGGAACCAATCTCAATTTCTTTTGCCTGATCAGAAGCTCCTCTAGATATTTCTTCAATGGTCTTAGCCACTTTATTCGCTGTAGCAGAAGATTGTTAAGTGTTTGCGGTTAATTCTTCAGACGATGCAGCCACCTGTTCAGAGTTCTGTGCGACTGATTGTAACAATTGAGTTAAATTTTTTTTCATGATTGCTACAGCATTTGCAATGATTCCAATTTCATCCGATCTTTTCAATATCTTTAAATCTTTCTTACTGATATCAGATGTTAAATCATATTTTGACATTTTTTCAATGACAACTAAGAGAATTTTAATCGGCTTTACAATAAATAATCCCAAAAAAGAACCAACTATAGTTCCAATAATGATTACAACTATAGTCGCAATTATTATCGCATTTTTAAGATTATTTACTGGTTTAAGAATGTCACTTTCATAATTACCAATAGCGAGAGTCCAGTTGGTACCAGAAATTGGTGTAATTGCTGTGATACGGCTTTTACCATCATAATTATATTTAATAATTCCCGATTTTTGTATACCTAACTCTTTTAAAGCAATACCGAAGCCTTTTAGTTCACCGTTTGTATTGATTTCATCATATACATTGATTTTATTCTTTACTAAGTCTTTCTTTGGATGAGCATATATTGTGGAATCAGATCCTACAACAAAAACATATCCTCTTTCTCCAACTCCTAGTTTATCTGTAAAATCATTCAAAGCAGTGCCGGGTATTCTTGCGATTAATGCACCAACTATTTGTTCATTATTATATATTGGAACCGCCAGCATAATTACTGCGCTGTTGGTAACTTTACTAATTAGCACATCTGATACACCTGATTCGCTTTTAAAGCATTCTGAATATAACTCCTATCACTTAAATCAGCAGTCTCTCCATTTGTAACATAACGAGCTATGCCATTAGGCAAAACCACTGCTATATCAAGATATTCTAGTCTTTTTACATTAGGAGCAAGTATCTCTTTTTGAATTTCCCAATTCATAGTGCTCATAGATTCTCTTTTACTTATCTCACTCAATACTTCTAGACGCCTATTGAAATCATTTTCAATAAGCTTTGCACTTTCCTTAGAGACTGCTGTAATACTATCTTCTTGACTATATAATAATGCATTAGAACTATAAATAATTGCAATCAATCCTATAGTAAGAGCAACAAAAAATACAACTTCTCCAACAAACGCACCTATTCTTTTTTATAAATTAATTTTCATTACATCTCCCTCTTTCAAGTATTATGCCAATCTACTTAACTTGTATTATTTTACATATTAATTCTTATTTAGTTATATTCTTAAATAGTAAAAATAAAAAAGCACATCTAAATTAGGCGTACTTTTATTAAAATCTTTTATATATTCAATTCTGCAATTATTGCCATATTCCTCCTTAATATTGCAATTTATTGTATGACAGCAAACGACCTTTAGTGACAAAATGGCTGTAGCTGTATTTATAGCTTGAGCCATTATTAAAGGTTTTTGAAACTAATCGATTCAGAGTATCATAGCTATACATCGGTTTTGTTCAAAAGAACACCCTTTTCAAGGTGTTCTCCTTTGATACAATACGTTAAATTTTGTTACTACTAATTAACTTATTGTATTCATTTAGCAGCTTGTCTACTTTTTGGCTCAAAGCTACTATTTCTGTATCAGTTAATATAAGCTTTTCACCCATTAACTGATACATTAATTGTCTAAGCTCTTCAATTTTTCGAATTATTTCTTCTACTGTTTCCATAATATCCCTCCTTTCACTAAAAACACTAGCAAAATTAGGGAGTTTTTGATATATTTTTAAAAAATAAGCACCCGGTTAAATTACACCGAATGCTTATTATTGTGGAATTATTGTCCAGGTTTGACATAATGTACTAGATTTTCCGTTCATTGCTTTAAACTAAATACTTTATTTCGAGTTTCTAGTGAAATAATATACCCTCTCTTACAGTATGAATAAATACTTAATAGTATTAGTATACAAATAAATGTTACTACAGCAAATCCGCTAATAAACACATTTGTAGTTACATTTGTATTAATAAAAAGTTGGATAAAAGCTGAAGATGCAAATCCAAAATAATCCCATAAAAGATGTGAAATATATGCATATACAACACTCTTGGTCTTAACATATATAATTGATATAAAAATAGACATGACTATAGTTGCTAAAACCCTGGAAATATTATAACCATGATAAATACCAAATACTATTGATGTTAATATAATAAAAGCTTTTATATCTTGTTTTTTCTTAACAAAAATTTTATATGAAGTATATCTAAAATAAACCTCTTCAGATGCTACTACAACAGCAACTATAATCATGCGAATAAGCATTTTCATGGTACTATCTATATTGCTATCATAATTTGAAGTTTTGATAAGATAACTAACCAATTCTGTTTTATCAGGATTAATAATAAAATCTATTTGATATATTAAAAGAGCTATAAATCCAAAAATTAAAGAAAAAATCATTGTAATTATTAGCTTATCCACACAACCATATTTGCTCTGCCGAATCTCGTTAAACAACTCACTATAGCTGACATTGAAAATTATTTTTCCTGATAATACAAATACCGTTGATAATGTTATTGATGCAATACTAAAACCTAATAATCCCATACCCAAAGCACTTTGTATTAAACCTGAGATTAACGTTGTTATTAAACATATACAAACAAGAAAAATCGCTATAATTATAGATTTACCGCTATCCTCCGCAATTTTTAAATAATTAATTATTTTCATTTTTATAATCATTCCTTTCGTTTCGCTCAAAGCACAAATAAGTGTACCTTTGAGTACGTAACCTTATCTTCGTTTAAGAAAACGTCGCAATCACAAGAATGCTTCTAACAGCATTATACAACATGTTGAAAATTTATGAGCTTATAATGCTGAACTTTATAAAAAATCCGATGTTATTCCTGTTAATCATGAAATTACTGTTATATTCCTCCCTATTGTTTTTAGATAAAAGAAAAGAGCTAACGCTCTAAACGTTAGCTCTCAATGATACTATCATAATGATATATATTTGATTTTTAGTTTGTGTCAATTGGCCAATGTATATACTGTTGAAGTAATTACGGTTCCATCCTCATTAGATTGGCTAACAGCAATCTTCTTTCCCGATGGACTCCAACTCAAATGACTAACACCTGTGTTTAATGCAATTCTAGCAGCTTTACCGGTATTCAAGTCAGCCACGTTAATTCCAGCGGTATCTGCAGCTTGTGAAGTTGTATATGAATATCAACAGTTCTTGTCCCTCCCATATAATCCATACCCCAAATTTTATCCAACAACATATCTCTCGTAAAAACTCTGTCTATATTGGAAAGCAGCAAAAATAACAGTTCAAACTCCTTTGGGGTCAACTCCAATACCTGACCCTTTACAATAACTTTTCTACTACTGAAAGGAAACGCCAACGGGTATGAAAGTCAGTTGACGTCTCAGTATTGAAATCAAGTATATAATTGTAATTTTTCAAAATGAATTACAATTGTTGCTCCTGACGCAAAAAGTATCTCATGGGAGAGAGTTTTGCCATCCAATTGTAAAAACTCATCATGCCCATAATCGTCAAATCCATCATATGTTCTTCTTTTTCTATTAAATACATCAGGTTGTTGTTTGTAGTTAAGACTTATTTCCTTTCTTTTAGTAAATCACTATTTATTCCACTCCAAAGTTCATCAGTAAAATACCTCATTTTATTCTCCTTAAAATCATAAC
>Ga0183096_1002894_pt1 | contig 11205 bp, 12 predicted proteins | sample Biomet5_FD_127791 | JGI IMG/M metagenome (GOLD analysis project Ga0183096, IMG submission 127791) | Microbial communities from bioreactor (seeded with sewage sludge) at LBNL, California, USA - Biofuel metagenome 5 (version 2) (version 3) | ecosystem: Engineered > Bioreactor > Anaerobic >...
ACTCCCAGCGCATGGGCTGATGTGCTGAACCCCCCTCCACGATGGTTCAATAAAAATGAAACATAATTTTAAAATATCGAAGGGTAGTCCTTTGCACACCACACATGCTGGCTCTGCCAGTGAATAAACCTTGCCTGATTCTGCATAAATTCTGCATAAGACAGCCTCTTAGATGTTCATCCACAACACGACTCATAAGAATCAATGACTTGCTAAATTACACATGTACATTGTGTAAGTTAGAGGTGAGTTCTTATACCTGCCAGCAGGCCACTACGTCAGCCACCAACGGGTGATATTCACCGAGCCAGGCCGCCACTATTTCGCACCTTTTCCCACACCAGCGCAAGCAGTCCCACCAATCCCTCCTACGCTCAACTAGAAGCCCGTAGCGGCGTTATCTCCACACAATCGTGAACTGACAACGCCATGATCCACGACTTCCCACAGCGCGATAGAGGAGCCTCCAGAGGGGGGCGGTTTTGGTTTTTTGTATGATGTTTTATTTTTTATGGAAAAATGGTTCAGATAGGTGGTTGTGTTTAGCCTCATACCCACCAACATATTTAACGCACCCAGCACTGGCGCGGCTTCGTTGTGTAGATCACGACATAACAATCACTACATCCCACAGGCGAGCCAGTGACAACAGACAGGATTTTCTAGCAATTAACCGCAATTAACAGGTATTTAAACTCAATTATTTCCCGCCGAAAATCCAACCGATAATGGCACCGATTACCGCAGAGCGGGTCTCACCTGCTGCTCCTTTGAGAACGTTAATAACTGCATCGCCTGCACCAGGTGCCTGCTGTTGAAGTAAATTCAAACCACGAGGTGTTAACTTGGCGGCGGTATCCATGTCGGTTGAAGAGATTATCTCCGTGTAACCCATATCTCTGAGAGCCTGGAGTGTGTTGCAAAGCAGGTCAATCTGAGTTCTGTCTCCTCTGGGCTTCCAGCCGAAGTCTGAAAATTCGAAAGAAGAGTAAGCCGGATAGTCCGCAAACAGTTTCACCAGGATTCCAGTTGCCATCTCGTTAAAGCTGTCTTTGCCTTGGACGAATTCCATAATGTTTCCTTTTGTTCACTGATTGAACGAGGTTACTCAGTTACGGCAGGAAGTACCAGTCAGAAGTCATCGGTAACGAATACATATGAAAAGAAGTTTTCATCGGTAATGGTTACAGATGGGTCATCGGTAACGGTTACGCACCAATAAGATCAACATATTAAGATCAAATAAAAACCATTAAGATCTTTAAAACCTTAAGGTCAAAGGCAGGGTGAACTGGTGTTCACTAGTTGGTGTTAAGGAGTGATGCTTCTGTATCGCTCTGCTCTGAATGGCTCTGCCACTTCAGATATGTGTGGAAGACAAGCCGCGAGGCGCGTCAGTCAAATGTGGATCGAGCACGGCGCAGAGGAGCTTTAAACGCGACGTAACTCCCCCCTTGGAGGGGCGGCGGTCCCCCCTCAATCTCGCAAGGCGATAACGGCCCTCTGATTCTGTGGCGATGCCATGATGCACAGCGGTCCTGTAACGCTCCCTGTCGCGTTCAGAGCGTCTTTCTCCTGTTGCTGGTGAATTTGTACCGCTTCGCTTAGGGCGTTGAATCTTAAGCGTCTGAGAGCGTTTTGTGATAAAGGGATTGACAAAGAAAAGGTATATGTATAAAGTTGCGGGGTATTGACATAAAACACACCCATTTCTCTATTCTTTAAGTGAGAAATCGGTTGACAAAGAAACTAATTTATAATAAACTATATATTATCAACTGAGATGATTTTATGAATAAACAATAACTTAAATAGGAGAGATGCATGGGGAAACCTGTTCTGTTCGATTTCTCGAACGCCACTGCCTCAGAGATTGTCGCTGCAATCGATGCAAAAATTACCACAGCTCAAAATCTGCACGCCTTCCGCACTCGTATGGGCGGTGCCAAGAAAGCCGATAAGCTCTATCCAGCTACTCGCGAAGCACTGAACATCATTAAACGCCTGCGTCAGCAAGCGAAAGACGCAAAAATCATCCGGGATATTCTTAAACCATACTCAGCAGAGTTGGCAAAAGGCCGTGATGTTATGGAAATCATTGAACCAGTACTCTCTGCCTGGCGTGTCTATTACGCTTCTCATGGCATCGGCTTGATGAATGAACAGATCCTTCTGCTTAAGATGATTGAGTCTGGCGGTGAACTCGAAGGCATTACCGGAAAACCCATTCCAGAACTGACCACAACCGAATAACCATTCTCTGCTTTACACCGTTGGCAGCAACGCCACCAAACGAAATCGCCGCAAACACGGCTTCTTACTCCTGATCGCCATCCGCGATAGCAGGAGCGATAACTATTATGCATTCGGGGGAACTTGATATGAATTTGAAGATTCAACAGCACGTATACGCCGGACTTTTAGAAGAAGCGAAGCGCCGGGGAACAACTGTTCCAAACCTTGCACGCGAAGTGCTAGAAATCGCCGCCCATCTTTTTGATAACGGTGAACCTTTACCCGCCTTGGGGAATATTAATGGAGATGATAATGAACAAAAGAGCGTCGCAAAATAAACCAGAACTATGGATTGAAGAAGATCGCCGCCTTTTCTATGCAGATGCAATCACAATTAAGTCCACTGGTGAATATTTCAAAGTCGAGGACAAACTTGCAAAGATCCATACCTATATGGTGGATCAATACAACAGCTACCAGGCTGATGGTAAGAGTTTCTACGAAGATCAGCGCGATATCGCGACTAAATGTAAATGCACACCAAAAACTCTTGGCAAGTGGCTGAAAGTTCTTCAAGCACTTGGTCTACTTATCATTGATGAGAGCCAGAAGAGCCACTCTTACACGGTGCGGTCAGTAGTCAGCCAGGAACACAACTTGATTTTCAGCTATCCGAAATTGTTGAACGGCAAGCCGTCATACGACCATGAAGAGGCGCTTAAACGCCTTTATGCATCTCAGGGACGTAGGAACGTAAAAAATCATCAGCCAAAAACCGAAGAGAGCGGTAAGAGTGAGCAGAAACGTGATGTGGAATCTTTCGTGGTGGGATCTGCCGCGCCTGTTGCTGGAAAACCAGACGGCCTACCTGTTGTGGATATTCTTGTCGATGCTGATGTACCTGCCAATGATGATCCATCACTGAGTGATTTGCCAGAGGCCAACGGTGCGGAGCACTCTCGCAGCAGCGAGACACCTTCGGTGCTGAAGGCAAACCCGTTCACGGGTGGTGATGCGATGAACGCTGAACAGACCGAGTACACCAGCGAACAATTACGCACCAAGCTGAGGAAATGGCGCAATTGGGGGCTAGATGAAGAAGCAAAAGCGTTTTGTCTCTCTCATGGTATCAGCAGCGATGAGGACAGCATGAATCTGTTTATTCAAAATTATCATGTACCCGCACCGGCGTCAGTAGAACAACAGGTTAACGCCCCAGCAGATGAGCTGCCGCTTGATTATGATGACTCGATCCCTTTCTGATACTGGAGGAATAATTGTGTGATGTTGCCAACAGCCTGACGGCTGAAACCCTTACGGTGCGAAGCACTTTACCAGAGGTAAACACTTCCGGTGCTGACGCCCCTGATTTGTCCCGTTTTTACAAGGCCCGCTCTCGTGATACCTCGTTGATCGAGACTGCTAAAAAAATGCTCGTTCACGGTTACACCCCAGGCAAAACGGCGCTACTCCTACGCTTGCCGTATGACCTGGTAAAAGGCCTTTACGATAACTCGTGGAATCCTCGTTGTCGCAAGATAAGCAATACCAGTCAGTATGCCACTAAGCGAATGGCCCGAATGTATTTCGACAGCGGCGCAATGCTGGCAAAAATCTGTGCTGACCTTCAATTGCCCCTTTTCACTGTGGTAACGCTGCTTAAGCGTGAAGGAATAACCGAAAAGGAAATGGCATCTCGAATGCCGGATCAGCATGATCCGTTGTTTGTGGCCTATCGTGAAACGGTCGCCAGAAAACAGAAGAACCCACAGCGACGTTCACCACGCCTGCACTACTAACATCCCTGACGGGGAACCCTTGAACCTTGATTACATCTTTTACCTGCCCGTGGTCTGGCTGGCGCTTCGTCACGTCCTGATCGGCGGGCTAATCCTACTCTGGAGATACCATAAAATGACACTAAGCATCCGAGATCGGATTTTTGCCGCTATGCATGGCATGTCAGCAGAACAGTATGCATTGGAAAAGGCGCGGGACAATATGAAGAGCGTCACCGATAACTTTCTGGATCAACATCCGGAATATCTCCGAGGGAGATTTGCCGAAGGCAAACCCGCTAACGGGTTAGAATTGCTTAAATCAGCCTCGGCTGAAACACCCACGGGTAAACGGGGCGAAGCCCTCTCGCCAATGCGAGACACCTTTGGTGCTGAACAACGGATTAAAAAATCGTTGGGTGCTGATAGCCGTCCGGTTGTCTCACATACCGCTGACCATATCGATCCTGAAATGCTGGCGAAAGCTAAAGCAGCGGCTGCTGCACTCGCAAAATCCGATCCTGATCGATACGGCAATATCATCAAGCAGCAGGGGGAATGATGTCCGGTACAAATAAGATCGTTAGTAGCCTAATTAATACGGTCTCCTGGCAGGTCGATTCAAACTCATTTTCACGCGCCCGCAACAAAATCAAGAGCCTGAAAAAATATGCGGAGTCAGCGGGAAAGTCTTTCGATCAGGCGACACGAAAGCTACAACAAGCCAACGGCAAGACCCAGCTACAGCAGGCGCGAGCAGAAACGCAGAGATTGAAGCTCAATCAGCGATTAACCGCTGAAGCTCAGAAACAAAGTGCTATAAATGCACGTATGGCGACCAACGAACAGCGTCACGCCCAACGTATGGCTGCGATTGCAGCACGTAACCCAGCGGCGGGCGGTCTGGTTCCTAAAAGTGTCCGTGGTCTCAGTGAGGCAATCAGAGCACAGCGTGAACAGGCCGACCTAGAGAAACGCACTCAGCAGATCCGCACCAAAGGTATTCGCTTTAGCACTGCCGCCAACGGTTACAACCTGACACCACGCCAGCGAGCGCAAGCAATTCAGGATTTTAGCCAACTAACGAAACAATATCATGCTGGTTCAATGGCGCTTGGAGAGTACAACGCCAGAGTAAGTAAGCTACAACAGCGGTTGAGACAGCAGGGTGGGTTAATCAAAAAGCCGGTAACCATCCCAGTTAAAGCTAAAGTGACGGGCCTTGATACATCCCTTCTTGATCATGCTGGCACAGCGATCACCATTGGGGCCACTATTGGGATCGGCAAAACCATCATGCAGACCGGGCAAGACTTCGAATCAATGGCCTCTGGTCTCCAGGCGGTGACAGGCGACAGTAAGAAAGCCACTCAGGAAATGGCGTATCTCCAGAAACAGGCGCTTTCCCTTGGTCTTGACCTTCAACAGACCAGCAAAGACTACGTGAAGTTTTACGCTTCAGCCGCTGGCAAGGCCACAGACAGCCAAATCAAAAACCTCTTTGAAGGTGTCAGCCAGTACGGAACCGTATTAGGGGCCACTGGTGAGGAGCAGAGCCGCGCCTTGCTTGCGCTTAATCAGATATACGCTAAAGGCACGGTGCAGGCTGAAGAGTTGAAGGGGCAGCTCGGGGACGCTTTACCAAACGCAGTCGGGATCTTCGTCAAGGCATTGAATAAGCTAAAAGGCCGGACAGACCTTACCGAAAAAGACCTCATGGCAATGATGAAAAACGGTGAACTGCTTGCGAAGGATATCCTTCCCCTTGTTGGTGACGAGTTTAAAGCAGCAGCACAGAAAGGTGGTGCTTTCGAGAAGTCACTGAAATCTAACCGTGTTGCTATGATGCGCTTGCGCACAACGATGCAACTTGCACAGAAGAATTTCTTTGAATCGGGCTTCGGCAGTCAGCTTACCGATACGTTTAACGGTCTGACAGATGCAATTGACAGCAACCAAGATGCATTTAAGACGCTGGGAGCCATTGCAGGCAATGTGATTAAAGGTTTCACTGATGCGGGGTACACGGTCTATAACAGCTTCATTCTCATTGAAGCGCTGATCAAGAAGTATGCTCCTCAATTGTCCAAGACATTCGAGGGATTCGGTAATACAGCAGCATATGCGGCAGGAATTGCGATCTTCACTGGGGCGATCTTCAAGTTAGCTGGCGCGTTGCGGTGGCTTGTCAGCTTCGCGAATCCGTTGAAAGGTCTGCTTGGTACTCTTGCCGGAATCGGCGCTCTTGGTGGCATTGCCACCCCAGGAACCGACAACACCAAACCAGGGAAAGACGGCAAACCAGCTAAAGGCGGTAAAGGTGGGGGCTTTTATATGGGTCTTCCTGCGATCATGGCTGGTGTAAGTCTCAATAATCGTCTTAGCGAGATTCAGGCTGATCCTGATGCCTTCATGAAGAAGGTGCAGGCAAACAACGACAGGCCTACCCTTTGGACTGACATCAAAAACTTCTTTGCCGATCATGCTCAAGGTTTCACTAATGCATTTGCGGGGATGAATACCTTACCTGGAATTCAACCAGCTACCGCAGGCATGGCACAACTACCGGGCATTGATAATCTTGCTTATGGTATGAACCTTGGCAAGCCATTCAGTATTGAAGGTAAGGCCGATCTGACGGTGACCAACGAGGTTAAACTCAGCATTGACGATAGCAAATTCAGCGATGCAATTAAGGCCGAAGTACAAGAGCAGGATAGGAAAAATACCAATCTCATTTTGGGTATTTCTGGCTAATTAATATATTGGCGGCGAATCTGCCGCTCATATATCAAATTTATCGAGAAGTCAATATTTTCCGTGAAATTTGTTGTAAAAGAAATAATCCCATGATAAAATAATATACAAGGTGAATTACAACGGCCAACTGTTATTCCCTTCTCCTTAGGAATCAAAGTGCGCTTTTCCCAGAGCGCCTTTTCTCATACAGCCAATATCCGCACCCTCTCACGGTAAGGTTAGGCCATTGCCGCTGGCTGTATCAGAAAAGCATCGTAGAACGATTAGCAACGTATGTTGCTAACCCGTAAACGGGTGTAGAAGAATTTTCTCCGACCTTGGATCGGGGATTTGCCAAGCCCTTTCATCCTCGGAAGGCCGTCTTGCCAGACGAAAACTGGCATTGAGTGCGGTAGCGAAGATATGAGGTCTCCCGCTACTGTGCTCCCTCATTCCTGAAGCGTGACCTACCGATCATGCTTTCCAAATCTCTCCATCAGAAGACACCATCGTGAAGCGATTAGCAATGCATGTTGCTAACCCGTAAACGGTGAATTTCATCATCTCCGATGATCTACCAACCGGGGCAGGCGCTTTCCTGCCTCCGGCTCTTTTTCTGCATGGAACACGAATAAAAGAATGCCGTCCGATGGACGGTATTTTTTCAACTCTACCCGGCATATTTGCCGGATTATAAAAACTGCCTGCTGCACAGGTTAACGGAAATCCGTTAATCGCTCTGGCGACTTACTGTATGGAGATACAAAATATGGCATTCGAATACGAAAGCAAAACCCCACAAGATGTATTGGTTTATACCGATTCACCGATCTTTCATAAGCGCACCGTGATCCTTGATCTGGCTGCTGATGTGACTTGTGGTGATGTGATTAACCCGACCACTGGCGCGGCATACGTTGCAGCCGATGCTGATAACTGTGCTGTAGCTCTGCAAAACCAAATTGCAGGTGATGCCCGTAGCCTGGTCATTTCAGACCGTGGCTGTGTGTTCAATCCATCTGGTCTGGTTGTGGCGGGGGCTGCAAAAGATGCTGCTTACGCCGCCCTTGTTAAGCAAGGCAACCGCATTGCTGATGCAAACACCGCAATCTAATCAAGGAGAGATAACAATATGAAATTAAGTGATTTTACTAACCTTTCCGGTCAGTTCGTGAAGCCAAGCGGCGAGGGGTTCCTTCTGTCCAGCCTGGGGATCTTTACCAGCCGTCCAAGTGACACACAAATCATCGCGCTCGACACACTGGAAGATGTGCAGCGTGAAGTGACTAAATCAGTTGCCCGTTATGGTTCTGAAATGTCGGGTCTAAACTTCCCTAAAGCGGCTAACGTGACCGTTCAGGCTCCACTGCATGTCTACAGCTCAACCATCACTAGCCAGGATTGGCAGGGGAAACGTCAGCCGGGAACAAATCGCCAGATGACCGCTGAAGATGTAGTTGCTAGTCATACCCTGAAGCACTACCTGCAAACCCGCCGTGACGTAGAATTCCAGATGGCGCAGAGTCTTTTGCATAACGTGACTGAAGCAACGCATTTACGCGAAGGCCCAACCATTCACTGGGACCAGTTCTGGGGTATTAACCAGCCGTCTGCTGTGGTGAAAACTGGCATCAGTGCCAACGTCATTACTGAGATGCAGAACGCTGTCACGCTGCTGAAGAAAAATCTGGGTGGCTGGTCTTCCAGCATCAGGCAGGTTTATCTGCTAGCGAGTCCGAGTCTTTTCACCGCCATTCAAGGCAACCCAACCGCATATCAGGCGGCTCTGTTTGGTGCTACGTCCCGTGACATCATTTTCCCTGACACTTTGGGCGCATATGATCGATACAACATCGGGCGCGTAACTGTAGTGCAGGTTGACGATCCACTTTACGGCATTGCAGACGGTGAAGGCTACATGCTGGCGACGTTCTCCAATGTTGTTGAAGGCGACCTTTCACCTTATATGACTTATCAGACTCCGGCGAGCCGTCATGCAGAGGTTGCTAATGGTCCGGTTTATCCGTCCTATCATTACGTTCTGCGTGATAAGTTCATGAATTATGAGGTGGTCAGCGAGCTATCCCAGATTCAAATCCCAATGCGTCCGGACTTCGTTCTGAAGGTCACTATGGACGACGCAGCGTAAGCAATTGGCTTAACGGTATTGGGGGCGATTTGTCCCCACCGTGGCGAGGCAAAGAAGAGGAAATTCACAAAATGAAAATGCAACTAATCGGTACTGGCAACATGCCGCTGATGCAGTGGATCTTAGATGGTAAGGGCGATGACGCGATTATCAACATGTCGGCGTTAGCGCGTAGGCTCGGCTGTAGTCGCTCCAGCTTACTGGACCGCATCCACACGCATGGATTCGACAGCGCTATCAGGTACTACCTCAGCGAACAGCGACAACGAAAACTGAATACATGAGAGCCGGGTTAATCCCGGTTTTTTTTATTGACTTCGTTAAAGTTAAAAAAATCGTCAAATTTTACAGTTTCCATTTCCGCGATAGCGTGATTAACGCTTTTCATTTTTTCACCATGTTTATCGTAAGCGTTTCTTATTTCCTCGAATTCTTCCGGTGTTATCTGTTCTTTAAGCAAAGCCTGCATGATCAAAGTCATTAATTCTGAAATGGCAATCTGCGTTTCACCAGCGGAGCGTAGAAGGGTGTTGAACGACTCCCAGGCTGTATCTTTAATCAAAACATTATAATGGCCCGCTTTGATGAAAGAGCTACCTATACGAAAGGTATTTTCCGTCATATCTTTCAAGGAATCTTGAATATGATAGTAGCTTTGTTCGTCAGCTCTTTGTCCTGATTTCGCCAACGTGTCGAGAAAAGTCATGATGCGATTTAAGTCAAAGCGCATACGATTGTAACGGCTTCTGGTGCCATCAATCTCTTCTTTAAGAGCTATTGCTGAATCAATTGCCCGCTCCATTTTTCTCGTCTTCACCATCTCCTGAAGTTTAACCCCTCCGAAGACGACGCCGCCAACCACACTCAACGCTGTTACAGCATTCGAAGCGATAGAGATAACGTTATCCCATGCTTGTAGATCCATTGCGTGGCGCTCCTGTAAAGTAAAAGGGGCTTGCTGCCCCATATGCTCACTCAATATTACCGTAACTCACTAACTCCACATACTCTGATAGTTCCTTCATCCCCGCGCCTTTGCTGTAGGTTCTGAATGCTTCGGTTTTCGCTTTCTGTTCGGTGTGTCCGGTGATGGCTCCGATCCGTTGTTCGGGGACTCCTGCACGGTCCAGGCTGGTAATGAACATCCCTCGCAAAGAGTGGAAGCACTGCCGATCTGTAGCGGTTGGCAAAACGCTGTCACGCAGCCGGGTGAACTTTTGACTGTACCACGGACCCCGCTTGCCATCCTTACGAATGATGTAATTTGACTGTGCCAGAAGATACTCACCGCTGTTCTGTGTCAGATGCTTATCAACAATCCCCATCAGTAGCGAATGGATCGGAACATATCGCACTCCGGCGACAGTTTTAGATTTGCTGACGAAGAAACACCTTACACCCTCCATCACCACAATCTCATCCCGCTTGATGCTGGCGATCTCATCAAGTCGCATTCCCGAGTACAGCCCGATCAAAATGACATCACGTATAACGTCATCGGCTTCTCTGACAAGGGCTTGCAACTGTTCAGGTTTAAACGGCTGATAACTCTCTATCGTGCGACGTGCTTCGAGGTTATGACCGTGAAAAGGGTTGCTGTCTGGTATCGCGTCGTAGCGGCGTTTGGCGAACTCGTACAGACTTCCCAAAGAGGTTAGCCAGTTCTGAACGGTCTGAGGTGCTGCCTTTTTCTGTTGGTCTTCGATGAAATCAGTAACGGCTCTGCGTCCGATCTTGTTCAGACCAATATCAACTTTACCGATACTCTGGAGAAACACTTCCACCGCTCGGGCTGATTTGCTGAGTGTGGAGAATGCCCGACGTTCGCTATAAACCGTCATGTATTCATCACGTATGACTGCCAGCGTTGGTATCGGAGACACTGTTACAGGCGTACTCTTGGCCTGTTTGATTGTGGTGTGGAGTGTGGTGATCGCATTCTGGATGCGAATGTCTTCCCGATCAGGATTCAACAGGGCTTTCAGATTGTTGAACTCAATCAACATGTGATTTCTGAAGTGACGAGCCTTAAGGATGTCTTTTGTCCCGGTGGATTTTCGCCAGGCTCGTTTGTTGTCAAACAGGTGACGCATGTACGCAGGTACAAAGACCTGAAAGATCCATACGCCCGAATGACTTTGAAAAAGATACTGATTGTTCTTGATAGACATGATTTCGATCCTCTAAAATCACGCCATCAGGTACAGCCATATGTACAATGTCGGGATGGAGTAACGAGAGCTTCCCAAGCTCTATACGAGGGTTCGATTCCCTTCGCCCGCTCCAGAATTCCCCTAACGTATT
>Ga0183096_1002896_pt1 | contig 11203 bp, 20 predicted proteins | sample Biomet5_FD_127791 | JGI IMG/M metagenome (GOLD analysis project Ga0183096, IMG submission 127791) | Microbial communities from bioreactor (seeded with sewage sludge) at LBNL, California, USA - Biofuel metagenome 5 (version 2) (version 3) | ecosystem: Engineered > Bioreactor > Anaerobic >...
CCGTCCCGCGGGGAGTCTCCTTTTTGAGCCATACAACCTCATAGTGCTCACTATCCAAAAATTGACCCGTGCCGGCGCTGACAGCGATATCGTACAGTGGAACCGGCCACTCAATCAGCTTCTCCGCAAACCCCTCATCAAGAGCACCTTGCTCAGCATCTTTAATCCGCTGAGACTCTACCGCCATCAATTTATCCAAGGCATCATACAGTACGTCACTGGCGCGTTTCCCGTATGCATCCAAGCCGATGTAACGCTCACGACGACTGCGATCGACAGGAGGCAGGATAGACTTTGATGCATTTGATTCAATGGCTTGTTCATTGTTTTTCCATACCATCAAGGCAGATGGAGTTGTTCCAAGCGCAACAGCAATAGCCTCAAATTTATCAGATGGAATATTCGTTACTTTGCCGGATTCATATTTGTATATTGTTTGCTTTGTGGATCCGATTTTTGATGCCAATTGGGGCTGTGTCATTTCGAGCCGTTCCCTGAGCATCTTAATGCGCTGCCCTTTTGTCATTTAAAACACCACCTTTGCGTAACTTAATTATAACACAAAAACGGGATAAATCAACACAAAAATATCTTGACAAGTTACAAATATCGTACTATACTTGAAGTAACTTAAAAAGTTACGGAGGTGATGACATGATAAGGACCGACGAACTGCGCGGTGTCGTTGCACGCGAACACTATTCGCAGGCGGAAGTAGCACGAAAGATTGGTGTAACGCCAAAAACCTTTTACGCGAAGATGAAAAAAGGCGTCTTCGGAAGCGATGAAATCGAAGCAATGATTCGCTTGCTACACATCAAGGACCCTGCCAGTATTTTTTTTGCCAGTTGAGTAACTTAATAAGTTACCATAAACGGACAGAAAGGAGTTTTCCATGTCAAGACGCAAGTACGGAGCGCTAAAGACGCTGATGTATGAGAGAGAGATCACGCAGGACGATGTGGCCAGAGAGATCGGCATGCCGGCGTCCACGCTCAAACGCCGCTTTTCCGGACGAGAACCTTGGGACACGGATCTGATGGAGAGGGTAGGCGAGGTGCTGGATATCCCGATCGACCAGTGGCTGCACTACTTTTACGATGGTCCGGCACAGCCAAAGCGGCTGATGGAGATTGTATGAGGTGCGACATGGATTGCGAGCACTGCACCCGTCCGGTGGAAAAATGCCACGGCGGAGACAAGCACACCGCAACGCCCGGCTGGCGTCTGAGCGCGCTGACAAAAGCCAATCCATCGGAGGCAAAGATCCACCACGCCATGCCATACAACCGCAGGTCAATGCGAGGTGCCGGCCGTGCGTAATTATCAAAGCAAGATGGCCATCATCTCCGGTCTGGCGTTGGTGGCGCTGATCCTGGGATTTTCCGGCATGGCCGTCTCGGCCGTCAGGTCGGATGCCGAGTACATGATCGCCGCGGCGGATGCCAAAGCGGACGCAGCCACTGCCCAGGCAGACAAGCTGCAGAAGCAGGTTGACACGATCACCACCGAGGCCAGTGACCTACAGTCCAAAGCGGATGCGCTGGCAGCGCGTGAGCTGCTGCCGGATGGCATGACGGCTGAGTATGCCGGTGAGTATGAGTGCACAGCCTACGATGCCAACTGCGATATCTGCGACACGACCAACATCACGGCTACGGGCACCAAGCCCACGCCCGGCATCACTGCGGCCGCCGACTGGGACGTCCTGCCGGCCGGGACCTGCATCTACATCGAGGGCGTCGGGATCCGCATCATTGAGGACAGCGGCGGCGCCGTCCAGGGCAACAAGATCGATGTGCTGGTGGGCAGCCACCAAGAGGCCGCGAGCTGGGTCGGCTGGGGTCGGCATGCAGTCTGGATTTTGAGAGGAGGCGCTACACAATGAGGACCTTTGGAGCTATCGGCGTCATCGTCATGCTGGCCATGCGGCCGATCTGCTGGCCGCTTTGGGCTGTCCTGCTGATCGTCTTTTTTGGCATGGCAGTCGCGTCCGAAAAAAAGTAAAGGCGCCCTGCCGCACTGGGATGCGGCCGGACGCCAGGGTAGCAGATGCGAGATCCGCTGCCCTCAGTATATCACAAAACGGAGGGTAAACAAAATGGAAGTTATTATGGCACGGCCGGGCGAGATGCCCCACAAGGCGAGCTTTGACACCTCGGAGTTGGCCGACCTGCAGCACTATGTCGGAGGCTACATCGAGACGGCGCCGATCGATGAGAGCGGCCTGATCGCTATCGTCAACGAGGAGGGCAAGCTGCAGGAGCTCAAGCCTACCGCGTATTGCAAGTATCTCAACGATATCCTGTGCGGGCCTGTCCTGATCTGCCGCGCAGACTGGGACGGTAATTTTGCTCCGATCCGTGACGGAGATCTGGAGCGCACGCTCAAGGCCCTGCGCCCGGTTCCGTCGCAGATGAGATTGGGAGGCGTGCAGGGATGACTTATTATCGCACTATTTGCGGCCTAACCAAGACCAAGAGTTCCAGCGCGTCCACGACCGGCAACCGAGAGACCGATCACTGCACCGGCTGCCCGTATCTACTGCCGTATGGCCAACAGATGTATGACGCGGCCGATCATTGCTATAAGCTGCACACCGAGGGTTATGAGTGCCGCATGCCACAAGACAAGGTCGCGTACAACAGCGCAATCTCCGGCCATCTGGGTGACAAGACCAGCTGCTACATCGCATCGCTGGACTTTGATTTTTTGCAGCGCGTGTCGGACTGGATCGAGAGCAACTATCACGACGGCGAGCTGATCGGCAGCTTTAGCCGCGACAAGATCCGCGGCGTCGAGTACGTCAGCAATGGGCGCTATCGCATGAGCATCGCCTGCGCGCAAAACCGCAAAGGCATGGAGGCCAAAGCGGATCTGTTTCGGACGTTTTTTGATGAGCACGGCGGCCGCCTCGACATGACGCCGGAGGCAGAAAAGGCCAAGATCATGGCAGACATCAAAGCCGGCCTTGAGTCCCAGGCAGCGGATCCGCCAGCGGATCCGCCGGAAGATGATACCGACGCCGCCGGGAAAACTTATCGCGATCCGTCGACCGATATCCTGTACCGCGTCAAGTCCGAGCCCTACAAGGACAGCTATTTTGTCGAGTATCTGGATCGCCAGAGCTCAGTGCGCTGGAAGGGCATCTACACCGACGGCAACGAGACCTATGCCGGCGAGCAAAAATACCTTGATGCCCTGGCAAAATCCCGCGGCCTAGTGCTGGCTGGCGATGACATCCCGGCCGAGCAGCCAGATCTCTGTAAGGACTGTGTCTGTCGGGATTGTGATGACAATAGTTGTGTGCAGGCTCAGTGCAACTGCCGTGATAAGGGTTTTGGATGCTGGGGTCCGGACGAGGATTGCAAGCGTGATCATCCGGAGCTGTTTTCTGGCGCCGACAAAGAGACCGAGACCGCCGAGAAAGAACCGGAAGTGGAGTATGATGCCAACGCCGTGAAATCCAAACTGCTTGAGCATGGCGTAAAGGCCTGTACACTGTGCGCAAATTACACCGCGCTAAAAGTCCCGTCCAAAAACGACGACGGAATTACTAGCACTTGGGGCTATTGCGGCAAAAATGGCGGGAAGTATCCTGTCTACGTTCCAGGCGCTTGCTGCAAGGATTACGTTGCCGCCAGCGCAAATATTGCCCCGGCGGCCGAGCAGCCGGAACCCGTCGCGGAAACTGCTGCGATCGCAACATCGGAGACAGCACTGGCATCGGCTTCTGCCGACGTTGCCCCTGTGGAATTTGATTATACGGGCATCGACGCTGTCACTCGTGCGACACTGATGGTATGTGAGGCTGATATCAAGTATCAGCAAAAGACCTTTATTTGCAGCGTCGCTAAGGACGTGATTCTGGCTCACAACGCATTGTCTAAACATGGATATGGCTGCTTTGGTAAATGGTGTGAGCACTGCGGAATTACAGAGACTACGGCGCGTCGTCTTTTGGATGTTGGCAAGCTTTTTGATTCCGCCACTGTGGCGGAAACGGAAATACTCCGAGAATTGCCAGCCACGCTGCTCTATGCAGCAGCCAAACCCAGCGCCCCGGCCGAGGCCGTCGAGGCCGTCAAGGCCGGCGACGTCACCACGATGCCGGAGTACAAGGCTCTGTTGGCTGAGCTGGATCGCGTCAAGCATGAGGCCGCGCTGGATCGCAAGGAGCGCGAGGACACGACCGCCGCAGCTGATCGGCTGCTTGCCGAGCGCAATGCCGCAAACCGTGAGCTGGGACAGCTGCAGGATGCAGTCAAGCGCAACGGCGCGCTGCTGGACTCCGCTGAGCGCCGCGCCAAAGAGGCCGAGGGACGTGCCAAGTGCATCCAGCACAATTTTGATAATTTGCAGTCTGACCGCGAGAGCCTGCAGGCCCAACTCAATAATGCACTCAAGGCTCCGATCTCCGTCGCCGTCCAGCAGCCCACCGAGGAGCAGATCGCCGAGTACGCGCACAAACGCATCACCGATGCCACGGCAATGCTGCAGGCTCAGGTCCATGGGCTGCAGGAGGAGCTCGATAACGCCCGGCGCTCGGCAGATATCGCCGAGGACACGATCTTTGATACGGCGGCCGCCTACGCTGAGCAGGCTGCTCACATGATCGACAGCATCCGCTCCGCATTTTGGGAGCTGGCGCAGGGCCTGCAGTCAGATGACTTTGATCGGGCGGCCGAGCCGTTGCAGGCTGCCGCATCTGCGATCGCTGTCGGATCGTGGGGGGATGCCGAGGGCGGTGATGCCTGATGGTCCATCACTACCGCGCCAAGTTTAGGCTGCCAAAGACCGAGGCCGAGTGGCTCAAGGCCAGACTTGCCGGGATCGGCGCCAGCGAGGCCAGCGCCATCATCGGCTGCAATCCGTACATGTCCAACATCGATCTGTGGCGCATCAAGACCGGACGCAAAGCGGCCGAGGATATCAGCGGCAAAGCCTTTGTCCGATACGGCCATGAGGCAGAGCGCCCGCTCCGCGAGCTGTTTGCCCTGGACTATCCCGAGTATCGCGTCAGCTACGGCGGCGCCTTTGACATGGTCCGCAATCCGGATTATCCATATCTTTTTGCCACACTCGACGGCAGGTTGGAGCAACAGGAGCTTGCCGAGGACGGCGAGACATACCGGCGGACAGGCCGCTTTGGCGTGCTGGAGATCAAGACCACTGAGATCTTGCGCAGCATGCAGGCCGAGAAATGGTGCTACCGAGACGCCGACGAAAACTATCACGATTGCATCCCGCAAAACTACTACGTCCAGGTCCTGCACCAGCTGCTCTGCACTGGTTTTGATTTTGCCGTGCTGACCGCCCAGCTCAAGCGCGTCTACGGCACCGAGGTCCGCTGCGAGGTCAGGCGCTATCTGATCGACCGGGCAGACAAGGAGGATGATATCAACTGGCTCCTGGAGCAGGAGCTCAAATTTTGGGAGTACGTCCAGGCAGACAAGGAGCCGCCGCTCGTGCTGCCGGAACTCTGACAGGAGGTAATGTATGTCGTATGTGCCGCAGACCGACATCGTCAGCGTCCAGCTGATGGACCTCAACAATCCGTGGTCCTTTGTCGGCAAACCCTACTCGTACTACACCGATCACCGGCTGGCGGTCGGGGACGTCGTCACCGTGGAGACCAAGCTGGGCAGCGTGCTGGCCAAGGTGGTCGAGATCGATATCCCGGCGTACCGCGTCCAGCGTTTTAAGTCCATCATGCGCCGGATCAGCCGGCCGCCGATGCCCGCGGAAAAGGTTGGCAAGCCCAGGCTGCCGACCGTCACTCAACTCAAATTTGGAGGTTAAAACATCATGGAGGTATCAATCCTTGCTCCGACCATCGGCGATCCGCTGCCGGCGGTCAAATGGAACTACGACGAACTCAAAGCGTATCTGACCGCTCAGTTGGTCGATTATAAGGATCGGGTTTATACGCCAGACAATATCAAGGACGCCAGGGCCGATAGGGCCAAGCTCAACCATGTTCGGGACGCACTCGACCAGCGGCGCCGTGACGTCAAGTCCATGTATCTGGATCCCTACACTACCTTTGAGGGCCAGATTAAGGAGCTGACCGGCATGGTCTCCGAGTGCAGCGACGCCATCGATGCACAGATCAAGGCCGTCGAGGCGGCCGAGAAAGAGGAAAAGCTGGACGCCTGCCGCGACATTTTTGCCGCTTGGGTCAAGGACCTCGACGGCCGTGTCAGCTTTGAGCAGCTGCAAAATCCAAAGTGGCTCAACAAGGGCTGCTCCCTCGATGCCGTTGAGGAGGAGATCAAGAGCCGGCTTGAGCAGATCCGCGCCGGGCTCTCTGCCATCCGCGGCGCCGCCAGCGCGGAAGATGTTGACGCCGTCACTGCCGATTATCTGGAGACACTCGATCTTGCCAGAGCGATCCAGCGGATCGAGTCCATCAAAAAGGCCAGAGCCATGCGAGAGCAGCAGGAGCAGCGCCGCCGGGATGATCTGAGCATCGCGCAGGCCGCCGCACCTCAGCCGGTGCCCAGGGCTCAGCCGCAGCCGGATCCCGAGCCTGTGCAGGAGATGCCCGCGGAGGATCTGGTCAAGATCGTAAATTTCAGGGTCTGGGCGACTGACGCTCAGCTCAATGATCTCAGATATTTTCTGACTCGCAATAACATCAAATATGGCTATTGGCCGCAAAAATAAGGAGGATATATCATCATGTCAATCAATAACTCATTACAGCCCCAGCGCGCCGGCAGCAAGCCGACGCTCAACGAACGCGAAACCAGCTTTGTGGCCAACGGCCAGACTGTCAAGCTCACGCCGGAGCTGGTCAAAAAGTATCTTGTCTCCGGAGATCCAAACAACGTGACGATGCAGGAGGTCGTCATGTTTATCAATCTCTGCAAATTCAACGGCCTCAATCCGTGGCTTAAAGAGGCGTACTGCATCAAGTACGGCACCAGTCCGGCTACAATCGTGCCCAGCAAAGACGCTTTCCAAAAACGCGCTGACAGCGATGCAAACTATGATGGCCAAAGCGCCGGCATCATCGTGCTGACGGCTGACGGAGAGGTCGAGCACCGCGACGGCTGTTTTTACATCGACGGCGAACAGCTGCTGGGCGGCTGGGCTAAAGTATGGCGCAAAGATCGTGCGCATCCGTACTCTTCCGAGGTCGCACTTGGCGAGTATATCGGCAAAAAGCGCGATGGTACTGTCAACAGTCAGTGGAGCGGCAAGCCTGCAACAATGATCCGTAAAGTTGCTCTTGTGCAGGCGCTGCGCGAGGCGTTCCCGGCAAAACTTGGCGCCATGTACTCGGCTGAGGAGCAAGGCGTTACCGAGCCGGTAATCGCTGATTTTGAGCTCCAGCCCGACGCGCCGGAGGAGCAGCAAAAGCCGCAGCCCAAGACAGCTCCTAAACTGGCGCCCCACGACGAGCCAAAAATCCACGCAGACGATGAGGATTTGCCGTTTGATGATCCCGATAATGCAGAGGGCTTTTTTGCCGGAAGTGAGAGGTGAGCAGCATGATTGAGAGAGATATCTTTAACGACTATGAGAGCAAGCTGCAGGGAGTGTGCGAGAGCAACTCCCTGCTCTACAGATTTAACCGCAATCGCTACCCGATCACGCTGACGATCGAGCCGGACACGTCTCTGGACGCCCAGCTCACTCTCGCAGAGGATGCCGCATCTCCTGCACGGCGCGGCGCCTCGATCACGTTTATCTTTAAGGACGGCTGCCTGCGCTACAAGACAACCGGCGGCTTTGAGCTGGCCGATACCACCTTTGGCAAGATCAAAAACATTTTCCGCAAAATGCACTATGCCTACCTGCAGCTGTTTTACCTGACCGAGCTGCAGGCGGCCGGTGGCGAGATCGATCTGCCCGACGAGAGCGACACCGATGACCAGCCCGAAAATACCGCCGAATTTGAGCCGATTGATGCCCCGGACGGGGAACTTGACGACCCGGAGGCCGAAAGCCCGGAAAACGGGCGCGTAGAAGCGATGGCGGCGGATGCGGACGATCTGGAAGAATGACATGAGGGGTGCCGACCATGCAAGAACAAAAGGATGATGCGTCAAAATACATTCCGGTGTATTTCTCGTACCTGACACAGCTGGAGCTTTTTTCGGCCGAGCAGATCGGCACCCTATTGCTGGCGCTGCTTCATCATGGACGTGACAATATGGAGCCGGATTTTCCGCGAGACAGTGCATTATACATCGCATATAGCTTTATGGCTGCCGACTCAGATCGTGCCGGCCGGCGGCATGCGGAGAACCAGGAGAAGCACCGCCGCGGAGGTATCGCTCGTGCGATGTCTGCTCAAAAAGACGAAAAAGGGCGGTTTTTACCTGCAGAAGTCCAGCAGAATCCAGCAGAAACCAGCGTGTCCAGCGAGTCCAGGTATAACAATAGCAATAGCAATAGCAATAGCAATAGCAATAGCAATAGCAAATCATCTTCTCTCTTACTCTCTTCTTCACCAGCGGCTGCACCGAGGGCAAAAGGCGATGATGGAAAGAACGAAGATTGTTATCCTGCGGATATCGATAATCCGGTCGCACTGTATGAAAGCCTGTTTGGACCGCCGAGTGATGCTCAAAAGGGGATGCTGCTCAAATATACTGTCAGCATGGGAGACTCAGCTGTTTGCTCCGCACTGATGATCGCCAGCGACAACGACGCCAGATCCTGGGCATACATCCAGAAAGTAATCGAGACCAAAAAAGCAAATCCGGATTATGAGCCGGAGCCTATCCGGACAATGAAAAGTGTTAAGCGGGGTGCGTCGGAGTAATCCGGCGCATCTCCGCAAAGGAGGTTATTTTGAGCCAAGCAATTTTTAAGGTCCCTGGCAAGCCGCAGGGCAAAGGCCGGCCGCGGGCCAGCGTCATTGGCGGCCATGCTCGCATGAGGACCCCGACCGAGACGGTCCAGTACGAAAACTGGATCAAGCTCTGCTACCAGCGCAGCTGCGGGCACAGCCGCTTTGCGGCTCCGATCGTGCTGGAGGTCAACGCCTATTTTGGCGTGCCAAAGTCCTACACCAAAAAGCGCCGCGCATTGTGTGTACAAAATCTGGAGCGGCCGACCTGCAAGCCAGATATGGACAACATCGTCAAGGCCGTGGCCGATGCGCTCAACGGCGTCGCATATCGGGATGACAGCGGGATAGTGGAGATTCATGTTGCCAAGAGATACGGACCGGAGGAGATGCTGCACGTCCGCATCACCGGAGATCTGGAGCCGGAGGTCGAGACCGTCGATTTTGAGGAGGTCGGGGAAAAATGAGAAAAGCCATCAAAGAGTTTGCGGTCGATGCGCTGCTGTACTTTGCGGTGCTGATGATCGTGGTGCTGGTCCTCGGCGCCGCCGCCGTTGTATTGTGGCTGATCAGCACGCTGCTGCAGCTGCCGGCATGGCATCTGTTGCTGTGGATCGTTGGCCTGTCAATTGCCGCGGCGATCGCAGAGCGGATCGGGTTGTCGGTCAAAATTTGGAGGATGCGAAAAAAATGAAACGCGGACCACATGCATTACCAGATCTGCCAGACTCGCCCTGCACCGGATGCAAAGTCAAATTTTGCAAGTGCAAAGAGTGCGAGCGCTGGATGATCTGGTTTGGACGGAGCTGGCAGCGAGTGACGGCGACGATGAGACCAAAGGAGGACAAAAAACAATGACACTAGAGATGATGCGCCAGCTGCGGCGCCTTGAAGTTGAACGCCGGCCGGAGGCTTGTCTTGGCTGCGGATGTGAGCATAACTGCAGTACCAGAGGCTGCGCTGTACTCCAGTCCGCATATTTAGAGCTGCTTAATATCGAGATGATCAAGGGCGGACTTGCAAAGATGCCACGGGATGACACCTTGACTGTTGATGCGGTACTTGAGATTTTGCGCGGGGAGGTAATGTGATGACAAAGACAAGAGCTGCGCTTGATTATGATGCTCCGCTTCCCACCAATTTGAGGAAGCTCATGGAAAACAATAGTATCAAGCAAATTGAGGTATCCGAGGCCATTGGTGTCAGTAAACAGGTCATATCAGACTGGTGTTCCGGCCAGCAATGCCCTGATCCGGATCAGATATTCGCAATTGCAAAGGCCCTGCATGTCACAACAGATTGGCTGCTGGGCAAAAACAAAGTGGCGGAATTTAGCACGATAGAACTAAAGCCGTGCCCATTCTGCGGAGAAAAGGCAAAAATCAATTATTTTGGCGAAAGGCATCTGGAGTATCCTATGGCCAGAATTTCGATTTCCTGCGAAAAGTGCTTGGCTCACGGAATGTGGACAACGACCGAATACCATGCGGCCGAAATGTGGAATAGGCGCACTGATGCAGCCCAGAAAACAGAGCAGGAGGAAACGTGATGGACAGACTCAATTGTCTGAGATGCGAATACAGACACCAAGACAACGGAAATTGCACTGCTGTTGGAGGATTTTGTACTGCGGTTCCTGCGGCATATTGTAAAAAACTGAAAGAATATATGGACACTACCTCGACACCGGAAGAAATCGAAGAACTCAAGATTATCAAATGGTGGAGCCAGTGCGGGACAGACGATATGATGCCTACAATATTTAGGGTGCCAGTTAATCGTCTCCGTGAGCTGGCAGCGGCCGACCGTGATGGCCGGGTTGTGGTGCTGCCGTGCAAGGTGGGGGACACGGTTTATGAAATTGCAAAAGGGTTATCTATTTATCAATCGGGATTACATCTCTATGTGTACGAAAATACTGTAACAGAGCGTAAATTGTTCGAGTGGGTGCTTGGCAATGAGTTTGGAAAGACCGTATTTCTCACCCGCGCCGAGGCCGAAGCCGCGCTGGAAAAGGAGGCGCAGGAAAAATGAAAGTGACTTGCCAGATAAACGATTATTCAAACCCTGCGATGGCGGAAGTGAAAATCCACAATGCGTGGTCTGATGAAAACTGTGTTGAAATCGAGGCCGATGGGAAAAGGTATACGGTAAACGCAGATGAACTCATTTCTGCCGTCCAGAAATGCAAACTGAAATATTTGGAGAGATGAAAAATGACAACTGAACAGGCAATCAATGAGATTGTGTCGAGCGGCTATGGACAAATACAGTGTCACGAAGAAACCCTGCGCATGGCTGTCGATGCTCTCCGCGCCCAGCAGTGGATTAGCGTCAAGGACAGGCTGCCGGAAAAAACTGGCTCATATTTAGTCTTTTAACACCGATGGAGCCGCG
>Ga0183096_1002897_pt1 | contig 11199 bp, 8 predicted proteins | sample Biomet5_FD_127791 | JGI IMG/M metagenome (GOLD analysis project Ga0183096, IMG submission 127791) | Microbial communities from bioreactor (seeded with sewage sludge) at LBNL, California, USA - Biofuel metagenome 5 (version 2) (version 3) | ecosystem: Engineered > Bioreactor > Anaerobic >...
TCCTCCCCGGAGGACGCGGGCAAACTGACGGCCCTGTCGGGCCGCGCCCCCGTGGCGGCCCTGCGGGACTATGCCGCTGCCGTGGCGGCCTATACCCATGGGCGGGGCAAATTTTTCTGCCGCCCGGACGGCTATGAGGTCTGCGCCGACGCCGCTGCCGCCATAGGGGCCGCGAACTATGCCCCCGAAGCCGATCTGGAAAACACGCCTGATTCCGTGTTCTGCGCCCATGGCGCGGGCTTTCCCGTGAAATGGGACAGGGTTCGGGAATACATGCATCTGGACACGGGCCTCGATAGGGGCAGGACGGCTGCGGAGCCGCCGCTGCTGCGCGCCCGCTCACTGGACATCGACGAAAAAGAGCTGGAGGCCATCATGGACCGGGAGTTCGGGCCCATCCGGCGGCCCATGTATTCCGCCCGGCAATACAACGCCGCCGTGGAGAGCGCGGAGCGGCAGGCACCGGCGAAAAAAGAATACCTGCTGGTGGACGGCTACAACGTGATCTTCGCCTGGCCGTCGCTTTCCGTCATCGCGCAGGACAATCTGGATCTGGCCCGGCGGCAGCTGGCGGATATTCTGGCCAACTACCGGGGCTATACCAAGTGTGAGCTGGTACTGGTGTTCGACGCCTACCGCGTCCCCGGCGGCGAGGGGAGCCGGGAAGATTACCACGGCATCCATGTGGCCTATACCAAAATGGGCGAGACCGGCGACGCCTATATCGAAAAGCTGGCGGACGATATCGGCAAAAACTACGCCGTCCGGGCGGTGACGTCGGACGCTCTGGTGCAGCTCTCCGCCTTCCGCAGCGGCATTCTGCGCACCGGAGCCCGGGAATTTGAAAACGAGGTAGCCTGGGTGCTGGCGCGCATTGACGAGGCCCTGGGGCAGTTGGACGGTTCCATGCGCGGAGAAAAAATCGGAGACAAGGTGAATTTCAATGGAAAACAACAATGATATCATCCACCGGGCGGAGGATCTGGCCCGGCGCTGCGGCAAGACCAACGCCGTGACGCTCTCCGGCTTCCTCTCCCCCGCCGAGCAATACGGCGTTTACAGCTGGGCCCAGCGTTTCCCGCCGCCGTGCAAAATCCTGTATGAGGGCGGCCGGCCCGAATGCGAGCGCAAGGCCGCGTTCTTCCTGCCCTGCTATCAGGCGGAGGACGATTTTTCTGCGGCCGACTATATCCGCGCCGTGAAGGTCACGGCGGGCTACGGTATGCCCGGCCACCGGGACTATATGGGCGCGGTGCTGGGTCTGGGCATCAAGCGCGAGTGGATGGGCGACATCTGGGTGATGGAATCCACCGCCTACCTGTTCTGCATGCCCTCGGTGGAAGGTTTTCTGCTGAATAATCTGGATAAGGTGGGCCGCTTCGGCGTCAAGGCCGCGTCCATCGCCCTCGCCGATGTTCCGCCTCCAGAAAAGAAGGTGCTGAAGGTGAGCTTTTCCGTCATGTCCCTGCGGCTGGACGCCGTGACGGCAGGGATGTTCAGTCTGTCCCGCACCGAAGCGGCCAAGCTCATCGCCGAGGGGCGGGTCAGCCTGAACTACGTGGAGACGCTGCGCACCGACGCAGGTGTCAAAGTGGGGGACGTGATCTCTCTGCGGGGTATGGGCAAAGGTGAGATCACCGAGCTGGGCGGTCTGTCCCGCCGGGGAAGGCAATTTGTCGGCGCAGAGATCTTTCAATAACGAAAAAGGAAAGCCTGTCGGCTTTCCTTTTTCATTTTATTTATGATTTCTCTTTTTCAGGCCGGCAAATTTGATAAAGGCCTCCGGTGGCAGCGGCCGGGAGAACAGATAACCCTGGATGTAATCCGTGCCCCAGCTGCGCACCATCTGGGCCTGTTCCATGGTCTCGATGCCCTCGCATACCACCTTGATGCCGTAGCCGTGGAACGGGGCAATCATCCGCCGCACCAGCTTGCCCCGGCGCTCATCCTCCGCCATGGTGACGATGGAGCGGTCGATCTTGACCACGTCGAAAGGCAGCGAAATGAGGTTACTCATGCTGGAATAGCCGGGGCCGCAATCGTCCAGCTGGAAAGCGAAGCCGTTGTGCAGCATCAGCGCCATATTGTCCTCCAGCGCCTCCTCGGAGGCCACGGCAGCGGTCTCGGTGATCTCAAAGTGGACCAGACCGGTTCCGGCGCCGGTCCGCTCCTGCTCGGCGAGAATGGTTTCCATCACGGACTTCTGGGTACACTCCACGGCGGAGAGGTTGACGCTGATATGATCCACGCCGGCGGCGCGGATGTCGTAGTCACCGATGAGCTGCCAGACCTTTTTGCGCACACACCTGCCCAGATCCAGAATCAGGCCGCTCTGCTCGGCAATGGGAATGAATTCCGCGGGCGGGATGGGCCCCAGCTGCATATCCGTGATGCGGGCCAGCGCCTCGGCGGCGGCGACCTCGCCTTCCCCGGCGGTGACGATGGGCTGGAAAAACACGTTCACTCGGTCCTCTCGGATCGCGTCGGTAACGGCGCGGCGCACCAGCTGGCGCCGGTAATATTTGGCCCGCAGTGTGCTGTCTACCACCAGCACGGCCCCGCCGGACGCCTTCTTGGCGTAGCGCAGCGCGAAATCCAGCAGCTCCTGCATCTCCCCGGGGGTCTGGAAGGTCTCGCTGTCCATCACTACCTTGGTGGATTCAAAGGTAACGGTATATTTCTCCGTCGGCCACTCCACCGGCAGCTTTTCCGTGGCCGCGGCCGCCTCCTCCGGCGTATGGAACCGTGTGGTCAGCACACAGAATTCCCCGCCGTAAACCCGGGCAGTCTTGCCGCCGTATACCTCGCCCAGGGATTTGACGATGAATTTCAGGAAGTCGTTGGCCATGTTCTCGCCGTAGAGATCATTGATGCGCCGCAGCCCCTCCACCGAGTAACCGAAAACGAGGAAATGCTCCCGGTGAATATAGCTGTGGGAGACCAGCGCCGTCATGGCCGAGATGTTGTAGGCGTTGGTGATGGGGTCGGCGATCTCCGCGGAGGGCTGCATGGATATGTACATGATCAGCAGAGAAATGGACGCCGCGAATTCCGTCAGCAGGAGAGAGTGGTTGAAATACTGCATCGCCACAGCGGGCAGCTGGATGGCCATGAAGGCCAGAATCGCCCATAGCCGGCGGCTTGTCATGTGCTTGCGGGAGCAGAGCGCCACGATCAGGCTGGCCAGAATGTAAACTGCCGCTGCGGCGTAGGCCGTGAAGGCCAGCGGGCCCTGACTGTAGTGCCGGTTGAAGATATAAAAACCCTGGCCGGTGACCGGCGAGGTGATCAGCAGCAGAAACTCTGCCGCGAAAGGCAGCAGGATGAGAGCGTAGTGCCGCAAGCGCAGATCCCCGCGCTTGCCGACGATCACCAGAATATAGATCAGCAGCAGGCAGGGCAGTCCGTTGAGGCACAGAAGGAAAGCCATATTGAGCATATACAGCGCCGCGTCGGAAAGCAGTCCGTCCAGTAAAACGGCGGCGATATCCAGCGCGGAGGCGGCGAACAGAACAAGCCCCAGCGCGGCGAACATCTTCCCCTGAAGATCGTTCAGCCGCGGGCTGAAGAAGTAATAGCCCATGGTCACAGTGGTGATCACCAGGGAACATATTACAAAATCAATGTTGTACGGCATACCTACCTCTGAAGCCAGTAAACTAAAACGCAGACATGGTTACATAATAGCATTCCGTTTCGCATGCCGCAATAGATTTTATCACGGGAGGGCGAAAAAAGGCTTCTGTTCCCGCCTCCGGCCGGCCATCCGGGGCAAAATGCCTGAATATTCAAAGAATATTGCTTGATTTTGATTCTTTGCTATTTTATTATAGTTGCAATGCTCTGAAAAGAGGGTACCGGAATGAGTTTTATTCAATTTCAGGACGTGCGCAAGGTCTACACTATGGGCGAGGTGCAGATCGAAGCCCTGCACGACGTCACCTTCGGCGTGGAAAAGGGCGAGATCTGCGTCATCGTGGGTCCCTCCGGCGCGGGCAAGACCACACTGCTGAACATTCTCGGCGGCATGGATACGCTTTCCTCCGGCGCCGTCACGCTGGACGGCGTGGAGGTCTCCGCTTTCTCCAAGCGGCAGCTCACCAATTACCGCCGGGCCGACGTGGGCTTCGTTTTTCAGTTTTATAATCTGGTGCAGAATCTCACGGCTCTGGAAAACGTGGAGCTGGCCAACCAGATCTCCGCCGATCCGCTGGACGCCCGGGAGGTCCTGGCAGAAGTGGGGCTGGGCGAGCGGATGATGAACTTCCCCGGGCAGCTCTCCGGCGGCGAGCAGCAGCGGGTGGCCATCGCCCGGGCACTGGCCAAGCGGCCCAAGCTGCTTTTGTGCGACGAACCCACCGGCGCGCTGGACTACAACACCGGCAAGCAGATCCTGGCGCTGCTGCAGGATACCGCCCGCAAAAGCGGCGTCACCGTCATCATCATCACCCATAACAGCGCGCTCACCGCCATGGCGGATCGCGTTGTGACCATCAAAAACGGCACCATCGGCGCCGTATCGCAAAACGCCTCCCCCACTCCGGTGGAGGACATCGAATGGTAATATATTGATGAAACGCTCCCTCCGCAAAATCACATACCGGGAAATCAGGCGCAGCTTTGGACGGTTTCTGTCCATTCTGTGCATTGTTTTGCTGGGCGCGGGCTTTCTCTACGGTCTGCGGGTCACCGAGGGCGACATGATCCGGACGCTGGACCAATACGCCGACGAAAACAAATTTTTCGATTACAAGATTGTCTCCACGCTGGGCCTCACGGCCGACGACGTGGCGGATTTCGCCGCCATGGACGGCGTGGAAGCGGCGGAGGGCACCGTCTCTACCGACGCGATCTTCAACATGACCGACGGCGAAGCCCGCGTCGTGAAGGTGCACTCCATCCCCAAAAGCATCAACGTGCTCAAGCTCCGGGAGGGCCGCATGCCGCAGGCGAATAACGAGTGCGTGGTGGACGCGCTGTTTGCGGCCGACGATGTGCTGGGCAAGACCATCACCATGACCGACAACAACGAGGCCGATACTCTGGGGATGTTCGCCTATAAAACCTACCGTGTGGTCGGTCTGGTGAACAGCCCCCTCTACATTAATTTTTCCCGTGGCACCACCACCCTGGGCAACGGTACCGTGAAGGGCTTCGTCTACGTCCTCCCGGCGGCCTTTGATGTGGATTACTACACGGAGGCTTATGTCCGGCTGGAAAAAACCGGAGGGGTCTACACCGATGAATACGCCGCCGCCATCAACGCGTTCCGGGACACCATGGAGACCGAGGCCAAGGCCCGGGCCGAGCTGCGCTATCAGCAGGTGCTGGCCAATGCCAACGGCCAGTATAACAGCGCCGTCAGCAAATACAACAGCGGCGTGGCCGACTATCAGGCCCAGAAGGCCGCGGCGGAGAAGCAGCTGGCGGAGTCTCTGGCCCAACTGGACGCGGCGGAGGCCGCGCTGCCCGCCGCCCGGGCGCAGTTGGACGACGGCTGGGCCCAGCTCAACGACGGGCAGGGCGAGCTGAACCAGAAGTGGGCCGCTTACCAGACCCAGACCGCCGATTCCCGCGCCCAGCTGGAATCCGCCAAGGCCCAGCTGGACACCCAGTGGGCCGCCTACAATCAGGCGTTGGCGCAGTATAACAAAAACGTGGCGCAGTACGGTGAGCTCCTCTTTTTGGTGCAGAAGGCACAGCTGGACGCCACCAAGATCCAGCTGGATGCCGCGCAGGCCCAATACGACGCCGGGGCGGCGGAGCTGGCCGCGGCGGACAGGCAGTTCTCCGACGCCCAGGCCCAGATCGACGCCAAACGGGCCGAGCTGGAGCAGGGCGAGGCCCGGTATGCCGCCGCCGTGGAACAAATCAAGGAGGGGCGCGCGCAATATGCCGCCGCAAAGGCCAAGGCCGACACGCAGTTCTCGAACGCGCAGATGCAGCTTTCCAGCGGGCAGGCCAGCCTGGTCAACGCCAAGGTGAAGCTCAACGGCATCGAGGAACCCAACGTGTATGTTCTCGACCGCAGCACCAACACCGGCTACGCCAGCTTCAAGAACGACGCGGGCATTGTGGAGGGCGTGGCCCGGGTGTTCCCGCTGTTTTTCTTCCTGGTATCCGCGCTGGTGTGCGTCACCACCATGAACCGCATGGTAGACGAGCAGCGCACCCAGATCGGCACGCTCAAGTCTCTGGGCTACACCTCCTGGGAGATCATGCGGGGTTATCTTGCGTATACCGGCCTCGCCTCCGGGCTGGGCAGCATTCTGGGCGTGGCCGTGGGCGGGGTGGTGTTCCCAAAGATCATCTGGATGGGCTACAACATCATGTACGGCTTTACGGGCATCGCCATCGGCGTGGACTGGGGTTTTGCCGCCGTCGTGTGCGGCGCGTTTCTGGTCTGCTCGCTGGGGGTGACCTGGCTGTCCTGCCGCAGTGAGCTGCGGCAGGTGCCGGCGGAGCTGATCCGCCCCAGAACGCCCCGCGCCGGAAAACGTATCCTTCTGGAGAAGATCCCCTTCCTTTGGAACCGCTTCAGCTTCCTGCGCAAGGTTTCCGCCCGCAACATTTTCCGTTATAAAAAACGGATGTTTATGATGATCGTGGGCATCGCCGGCTGTACCGCCCTGCTGCTCACCGCCTTCGGCCTGAACGATTCCATCACGGGTCTGGCCGACACGCAGTTCTCCGAAATTTCCGTCTACGACGCGCAGGTCAGCTTCCGCGCGCCCATGAGCAAGGCCGATCAGCAGGCTTTTCTGGACAGCTGCGGCGGCAATGTGTCCAACTGCGCCTTTCTCTCCATGTCCTCCGTCAGCGCGGATGTAGATGGCACCCCAAAGAACGTGTATCTGGTGGGTACGGACGAGCCGGACATGAGCCCCTTCATGCATTTCACGCTGAACGGGCAGACGCAGGCCTATCCCGGCGACGGGCAGGTGCTGATCAACGACAATCTGGCCCGCATCCTCAAGGTGGGCGTGGGCGATACCATCACTCTGCAGGGCTCCGATATGCACACCCTCACCCTCACCGTCAGCGGCGTGTTCTACAACGTGCTCTACAACTACGCCTATGTCACCATGAATACCCTCCGCTCGGCGGAGGGCTTCGGCAGCGACGTGAACTGCGCCTATCTGGACTTCAGCGGCAGCGACGTCTACAAAGCCGCCGCCGCGGTCGGCGCTTCGGACTATGTGATGGCGGTGACCGTGTGCAAAGAGACGCAGGGTCTGGTAAGCCGCTCGCTGGAGAGCATGGCCTACATTGTGGGGCTGGTCTCCTTCTGCGCCGGGGCGCTGGCCTTTATCGTGCTTTACAACCTCACCAACATCAACATCACGGAACGAATCCGCGAGATCGCCACCATCAAGGTGCTGGGGTTCCGACAATGGGAGACCGCCGCCTACGTCTACCGGGAAAACATGGTGCTGACGCTGATGGGCACGGCCTTGGGCATCCCGCTGGGCATCTGGCTGCACCGCTATGTGATGGGCAACATCCGTATCGACATGGTATCCTACGCCGTGCGCATCCTGTGGCCCAGCTTCGTCATCGCGGTGGCGCTGACAGTGCTGTTCGCCATATTGGTGGATTTCGTGATGTACTTCCGCCTGGACAGGATCGACATGGCGGAATCGCTGAAATCCGTGGAGTAAACGCAAAAGTCCTCCGGCATACAGCCGGAGGACTTTCGCTTTTTTTATCCCAGGATGGCCTTCAGGTCCTCCTCCGGGGTGGTGATGGGCGCGATGTTGAAGTTATCCGCCAGATACTGCAGCACGTTGGGAGAGATGAACGCCGGCAGCGTGGGGCCGAGGCGGATGTTCCTGATGCCCAGGTACAGCAGGGTCAGCAGGATGCACACGGCCTTTTGCTCGTACCACGACAGCACCATGGACAGCGGCAGATCGTTGACCCCGCAGCCGAAGGCCTCGGACAGGGCCACGGCCACCTTGATGGCACTGTACGCGTCGTTGCACTGGCCCATGTCCATCAGTCGGGGCAGCCCGCCGACCGTACCCAGATCGAGATCGTTGAAGCGGTACTTGCCGCAGGCCAGGGTCAGCACCAAGGAATCCGGCGGGGTCTGCATCACGAACTCGGTGTAATAGTTCCGGCCGGGGCGGGCTCCGTCGCAGCCGCCGACCAGGAAAATGTGCTTCAGCACGCCGGATTTTACCGCGTCAATGACCTTGTCCGCCAAGCCCAGCACCGCGTCGTGACCGAAGCCGGTGGTGACGGTCCTGCCGCCGTTGATACCTGTAAAATCGGTGTCCTGGGCGTACCCGCCCAGCGCGAGGGCCTTCTCGATGACGGGGCTAAAGTCCTTGTCCTCGCCGATATGGGCGCAGCCGGGGAAGGACACCACCTCGGTGGTGAACACGCGGTCGGCGTAGCCGGCTCTGGGGGGCATGAGGCAGTTGGTGGTATACAGGATGGGCGCGGGAATGCCGTCGAACTCCTTCTGCTGGTTCTGCCAGGCGGTACCGAAATTCCCCTTGAGCTGGGGATACTTTTTCAGCTCCGGATAGGCGTGGGCGGGCAGCATCTCGCCGTGAGTATAGACGTTGACGCCTTTCCCGGCCGTCTGCTCCAGGAGCTTTTTCAGGTCGCACAGGTCGTGGCCGGTGACCACGATGAAGGGGCCCTTTTCCACCTTCAGCGGCACCTCGGTGGGCGTGGGGGAGCCGTAGGCCCCGGTGTTGGCACTGTCCAGCAGCGCCATGCAGGCGAGGTTGACCTTGCCCACTTCCATCACTATGGGCAGCAGCGCGTCCATGCCGGCGTCCTTATTGCCGACGGCGCGCAGCGCCTTGAAGAAGAAGCCGTCCACCTCGGGATCGTGGCGGCCCAGCACGGCGGCGTGGTAGGCATAGGCGGCCATGCCGCGGATACCGAACAGGATCAGAGATTTCAGGGAGCGGATGTCTTCGTCGGCGCTCCACAGCTTCAGCGGCTGACCGGACCTGGCACAGCCGTCGTCCTTGCCGGTGCGCAGGGCGTTGATGCGCCCGATCAGCGCGTCCACCGCGGCTTCGTCGAAGCAGACGTTGGTGATGGTGGTGAAAAGGCCCTCGGTCATGAGCTTTGTCATGTCCGGCGTGGGGGTCTTGCCGGCATTGTCCAGCGCAAGGCCGATCAAGGCCCGGGTCAGATCGTCCTCGGCGTTGGCCACGGCGGCGGCTTTGCCGCACACGCCCGCCCGGCCGGTGCAGCCGGTGCCGCCGGCAGTCTGTTCGCACTGGAAGCAAAACATCTGGTTGTCCATCTTATGTACCTCCCGTTCAGTCGCTTTCGATGGCGGACACGGGACAGCCCGCCTGGGCTTCCCTGGCCGCGTCCAACAGGTTTTCGGGCACCTCGCCCTTCATGGCCTCGGCCCTGGCGCCGTTCAGCTCGAACACTTCGGGGCAGGTGGCGTTGCACAGGCCGCAGCCGATGCAGGAATCGTTGACACGAAATTTCATAGTGTGCTCCTTTCGGGCCCGTAGGGGCTCAGTCCAAAATTTTTCCGTCGGTTGAAATGGTCACCACATTCCAGGGGATAAACTTGCCGCTGGCCTTCAGCGCGTTTTCCGCGGCACGCTGGATGCCGCCGCAGCAGGGCACCTCCATGCGCACGATGGTCAGGCTCTTGATATCGTTGCCGCTGAGGATGGCGGTGAGCTTTTCGGTGTAGTCGCCCTCGTCCAGCTTGGGGCAGCCGATGAGCGTGATTTTCCCGCGGATGAAATCCTGATGGAAGCTGCCGTAGGCGTAGGCGGTGCAGTCCGCGGCGATGAGCAGGTTCGCGCCGTCGAAGTACGGGGCGCTCACCGGCGCCAGCTTGATCTGCACGGGCCACTGGCTGAGCTGGGACGGGGCGGGGCCGGACACGCGGGCCGCGGCGGGCACTTCCTCCCGGCGGAGCTGTCTGGCCTGCGTGCCGGGGCAGCCGCAGGGCAGCGGCTCGGCAGCGGCCTTCCCGGCCTTGCTTTTCATCACAGCCTCCCGGTCGTATGCGGGCGCTTCCCGCTCCTCAAAGGTGATGGCTCCCGCGGGGCAGGCCGGCAGGCAGTCGCCCAGACCGTCGCAGTAGTGCTCGCGCATGAGCCTGGCCTTGCCGTCGACCATGTCGATGGCGCCCTCGTGACAGGCCTTGGCGCACAGACCGCAGCCGTTGCATTTGTTCTGGTCAATGTGGATGATCTTTCTTATCATGATCGGCACCTCCGCTTTTTATTCCATAGTTTGTTATTTCTTGACTTTCTGGCCCGAGTATACTACAGTGAGCCCTGATAGTATGTTGTTATTCCAACAAAAGCGGGGATTTTTTTAATGGACTACAATTTTTTAGCCGATACCGTACTGTTTCATGGCGCGTCCCCGGAGGAGATCAAATCCATGCTGGGCTGTCTGGGCGCGGTGGAAAAAACCGCCGCCAAGGGCGAGGTGCTGTTCCGCGCCGGAAGTCCCGCAAAATACATGGCCATGGTGCTTTCGGGAAGCGTGCAGATCGAAAACGACGACGTGTGGGGCAACAAGAGCGTTCTGGACAGCATCGGCCCCGGCGAGGTATTCGCGGAGACCTATGCCTGTGTGCCGGACGAGCCGCTGCAGGTCAGCGCGGTGGCCGTGGAAAAGAGCGCGCTGCTGCTGATGGACGCGGCCAGGCTCCTGCGCACCTGTCCCCAGGCCTGTGCCCACCATGTGACCCTCATCCGCAATCTGCTGGTCGTCTCCGCGCAAAAAAATCTCAGCCTGTCCCGCCGCATCTTCCACACCTCGGCCAAGACCATCCGGGGGCGGCTGCTGTCCTATCTCTCCTATCAGGCCGTGCGCAGCGGCGGGAACTATTTCGATATTCCCTTCAACCGGCAGCAGCTGGCGGACTATCTCAGCGTAGACCGCAGCGCCATGTCCGCAGAGCTGAGCAAGATGCGGAAGGACGGCCTTCTGGAATGCTCCCGCAGTCGTTTCCATCTGAACACCGGCTCCGGTGAGCTGGGATATTGAAAAGACCGAACGCACAAGGCGTCCGGTCTTTGAGGCTGTCAAAAATGCTATTTTGACAGCCTCAAAACGCCGAATTTTTTGCGAAACCGTGTCTTCGCAAAAAACGTCGCTCCGCTCCCCAAGCCCTTGTACAGCAAGGGTTTGGCGGCTATTTATTCAAATTGAGGCGGGGCGAAACCCCCCACCACACACCTCCCC
>Ga0183096_1002899_pt1 | contig 11194 bp, 14 predicted proteins | sample Biomet5_FD_127791 | JGI IMG/M metagenome (GOLD analysis project Ga0183096, IMG submission 127791) | Microbial communities from bioreactor (seeded with sewage sludge) at LBNL, California, USA - Biofuel metagenome 5 (version 2) (version 3) | ecosystem: Engineered > Bioreactor > Anaerobic >...
CGACACGGCCCCGGTCTACGGTTTCGGCCACTCCGAGGAAATCGTGGGCAAAGCCCTGGCCGAGGGCGGGTTGCGCGACAAGGTGCGCATCGCGACCAAGGTCGGCCTCAACTGGAAGGATGGTAAGGTATTTCGCGACTCGCGGCCCGAGCGCATCCGCCAGGAGGTCGAGGATTCGCTACGCCGCCTGCGCACGGACGTCATCGACCTCTACCAGATCCACTGGCCCGATCTGGAAACGCCCCTCGAAGAGACGGCCAAGGTGTTGGCGGAGCTGCGCCGGGAAGGCAAAATCAAAGCCATCGGCGTGAGCAACTACAGTCCCGAACAGATGGACGCCTTCGCGGCGGTCGCGCCGCTGGATGCCGTGCAGCCGCCCTACAACCTCTTCGAGCGGGAAATCGAGGCCGACGTGCTGCCCTATGCCGCCGCGCACCAGCTGACGGTGCTGTGTTACGGCTCGCTGTGCCGTGGTCTGCTGAGCGGCCGGATCACCCAGGAGACGACCTTCGAGGGCGACGATCTGCGCAAGGCCGATCCGAAATTCAGGCCCGACCGTCGACCCCACTACCTCGCCGCCGTGGCCGCGCTCCGGGACTTGGCCAAGGAGCGGTTCGGCAAGTCGCCGCTCGCCCTGGCCGTGCGCTGGGTGCTCGACCAGGGGCCGACCATTGCCTTGTGGGGCGCCCGCCGTCCCGACCAGCTCGATCCGATCGGGGAGATCGACGGCTGGCACATCGACGCCGCAACCAAGGCCGAGATCGACGCCATCCTGGGGCGCTACGTTCCCGACCCCATCTCGCCGGCCTTCATGGCGCCACCGCGCAAGCGCCCGCCCCTCGCCTAACCGCATGCCCGGCAGGCAACGCCAGGAACGCCATGATTGTTGCCTCTAGCCGGTACACCGCGGTTCAATTGACGAAGTGGCCTGGATGGGGCAAGAAAAGCGTTTCGGTGCCCGAGTGGTGGAATTGGTAGACGCCAGGGACTTAAAATCCCTTGTCCTTCGGGACGTGCCGGTTCGATTCCGGCCTCGGGCACCAGAAATTTTAATGGGTTATCTGCTTCAAAGAAAATTGGCTTCAAGCTAAATTTCCTCGGCAGGTTGTTTTGTCCATCCTCTGTCCATCCTTTGAAGCGTACGGGCGGGCATGAGGGGATGGACAGGCCACGAAAAAAAGGGCGTCGTTACCAGCGACGCCCTTTCGTTTCTCGCCGTTCGAGGCGGCGCTACTTTTTCTGTTCCGGCACCTGCCCGCCTTCCGTTTCCCCGCCCTGGGCATGACTTCTACCCCCACCCAAGGCGTCAGAAATTTTTCTCCTTAGCTGATTTGCAGAAATGTCGGAAAGAAAAGGGCGACCCATGGGGGCGCCCACCAGATGCCACAAGCGTTCAGGCGCTACCCGACTGACCGCCTCCCCCGCGTATTCAGCAATCCGTCAACGCTTTTTTGAAACTCTTCCAGAAGGTATGACGCGCCATACAATTCTTCTGACCTAAAGGAGAGACAATCATCCACCCGCATCTTCTCGCCAATTTCCCTTGCAGCGGCACCGAGGAACGCGAGGACACAACTACAGCGGGAAAGCTCGTACTCGAAATTATCATGCGGACGACAACGAAACTGGCAGCGACTTTCGGACAAATCCTTGAGTTGTTCCAAGGTGGGCATGTGAAATACTCCTTCAACTTTGTTATTGATGAAATTTATATCAATAGTTAGCATTGCAGGTCAAAGTCTTTTTAAAAGCAACATAACAAAGCGAAATTGTATAATAAATGACATCAAATCGGTAATAATCCGGTAATGGACACGACAAAAATGCCGGATAATGTGGACTTGATAATTGTAACAATCCAAATTTACAAATAAAAATATTTTAATTTCAGTAGCGGATGCGGGAACTGAAACCGATACCAAAATAATAAAGAGTATATTTTGTATTCACTAGACCTCCGCGTTACAAACGTGGTGTACCAGTCAGCGAGACTAGTAATATATTTGAATTTTAAAACGCGTTGCATTGTTATATAATATTTCTTGCATACAAAGAGGACGGGGAGAACAAGAAAGCCCCTGGCATTAGGGGCTTTCATAAAAATATTTTGAATACAAAAGTACCAAACGGGTACTTTTAAACAAATCCAGCTACTTATCAGCAAATCGTCTTATATTTTTCCAACGCCACTCTTTAAAAGCGGCTACAACGCTGTCAAGTTCACCAGTAGCAATCTTATGCGCCCGGCAAGGTGGTTTCATGTATAACGCCCAAGTATTGTATCTTCCTTTTTCTTTGTGCAAGACACAACCAACTTCCGCCATTTCGCGGCGCAGCATCCGTAATTCATCGTATTCGCGTGAATGTTGAACGGGGAATCTCATGTTTATTTCCTCATTTTATACTTAATAATCTAAAAGTCGTCTTTAGCTATGCCGTCGCAACAGCCTTCTGTTGCATCGGTATTTGGCCACACACCACGCCAAACATCATCAATCACACGTGGCGCAAAACGACGACATTCCATGGTGTCAGGATTGATAATGCTTTGCTTCCAAGCAATGCAACAATCACATGTGATATAGTTTATTTCTTGCATAGTGTAATCCATGAAGGAAGTGAGAAGTAAATGCCCTTCCGCAGTAGTAACGCTACGTGCGCTTGATCTATGACTACTGCGGAGGGGCGGCGCTTTCCACGGGGGCGTGTGTACCGGCGCAAAATTTTTTATATGGTCGGCCTGCGTCCCGCAGGTTTATCCGACCAAGCAATGATGAACCGTCGCATCGGTGGAGTTAAGCCGACGCAACTATTTTGACCGCACTAAGCGGCGATCTTCAAGAGTTTCACCGCAGAAGAGTCAACCAAAGCGCCGGAAACGCGCTTACGGGCATAGAACAAGACGTTCGGCTTCGCGGTGAACGGGTCGCGCAGCAACGTCTGCGTCCTGTCCAAGATATAATAGGCGGAATTGAAGTCACCAACAGCCAGCGGAAAAGCATTAGCCGCGATGTCCGGCCAATCGTTGCATTCAAGCAACGGATAGCCCAACAGCAGTTGCGGCTGACCCTGCGACAGGGCGGGCTGCCACATACTGTTACCGTCGCCGTCCTTGAGTTTGCGGATTGCAGCAAGGGTTTTGCTGTTGCAGAGCCACGTTGCATTCGCCCGGTATTCTGGCCGCAAAGTGTAGAGCAAGTCAACCAATCCGTCAGGCGTGATAGCGGAGGCACTACCAGAGGCAACGTACTGGATTGTTCCATAATCGCGCGTATCATCGTCCGTGGCCGCAGTTGCATACGAAAGGATGCCCTTCGGCTGTTTCGTGCCAGTGCCGGAAATGAAAGCAGCGCCTTCCTTGCGGGAAAATTCCTTGGCGATCTCCTGAATAAGCCAGTTAGCAACTTGCGCGTCTTCCTCGAACCATGCGCTTACAGGCAGATTCGCATAGACTTCGCCGTCAGGGAACGCAACGCTCTCCAGGTTCGGCGTATTGGTCGCCGGCCTTGCATCGGTTTCACCGACCCATCCAGAGTCAGTACCGCCAGTATTGACCGGCTGAGTGTAGTTACTGGCGAGCGTTTCAATCGGCACAACGCGACAGACGTTCCGAAGCGGGCTATACTTCTGTTGGAGCGACACGATTTCTGAGGCGAGTTGCTGGGGCACAACAACGCCAGAGTCGCCGGCAGTCGTGAGGGCCTTTTTCTCGAACAGCGACATATCGCCGCTCTTGATGAAGTCGGCAAGCCGACTCTTCATTTCCATGTCGTCGCGCGAGAAAGAAGAAGCGCCAGCAAACGGCCGATTCATCTTTTTTGAAATTTCATCGAGAGCGCGGCCGAGGCTTTTGATTTCGTCATCAGTACGGGTCTTGAAGTCAGTGAAGGCCGTCCCCTGTTGTTCGATGAGCGATTTAATTTCGTCCATGTTACTCTCCGGTCATGGCGCGGAATAGGCGCATTAAAGGGTTTTGCTTGGTCTTTTGCAGAAAAGCACCTTGGCGGCGCATTCCCGCTACGGCGATCTTCGCGGCTTTTCTGGAAAAGCCCTGTTCGCGGAACTGCCGTTCGGCTTCACGGGGGGTGCTTGGGGCGCTCATTCGTCGGCCTCGATCTGCGCGAGCCGTTTGCGCGCGAAATCGGCCAGAGCGGTGTCGCCGGCACGTTCGGCCGCCTCCAACATCGCCAGGAAGCGGTCCTTGCCTTCTTGGTCCCCGGCCCAAAGAAATGGCTCGGGGAGGTGGTCTTTGGGGAAGCCTTTGTCATCAAGTAACGCGTTGATCGCGGCATCCATCGTCCGTCCTTCTTCCTTGGCGTAAGCCTTCAGCCGCCGGGCCGTGGTCGGAGCGATGCGCAGCATGTGTGTGTAACTGGTGGCCATGTGCTCACCTCCTGTAAGTACAATGTAAGCATAACTCGTGGGAATTTACAACAACCCCCCTGCAAAAAAGTGAATTATGTTAATATAATGTGACAAATTTTGGGGTCTCGGTGATGTCCCAGGAACGGACGACCGGGGCGCGGGTGGGGGCATAGCGTTTGTGGACGGGCCAGGTATGAAATTTTGATGGTACAACGACATGAAATAGTTGCATAAATCAGAAATACTGAGGTTGGCCAAGGGCACGCGCGCGTGGGGCTCGGATACAGACAGTGCCCCGGGGCAATCGTCCCGGGCGAAAGGGCTTGCCAAGATATAAGTTCTGCCTTATATGCCTCGCATGGGCTGGTCCGTAAAATTCCTCAACGACGCTGTACGGAAAGAATTTAAGGACTTGCCAAAAGACATAGCGGCTCGTTTTCAGCAAATTTTCCGCCTCGTCGAAGAAGAAGGCCCGACCGCAGTCTCTATGCCCAACGCTCGGCACATTAAAAATGATATTTGGGAGTTCCGGGCGAAAGGAAAAGACGGCATTGCGAGAGGACTTTTTGTATCAATGAGGGGAGAAAACTACGTTGTTCTTCGATTTTTCGTAAAGAAGACACAACAAACGCCACCACAAGAAATCCGACTCGCTGAAAAGCGCCTTTTGGAGGTATTCAATGCTTGACGCCAGAACAGTTCACGAAGAAATGATGCGGGATGATCCCGAGTACCGCGCCGAATACGAAGCGCTTGAACCTGAGTTTGCCATAACGCGCGCAATGATTCGCGCAAGAGCTGAAGCGGGCATGACGCAAAAAGACGTTGCTAACGCACTTGGCATCTCTCAATCTGCCGTTGCGCAAATTGAAGCAGGTCGGAATATCTCAATAAAGAAACTTCAGAGTTACGCAAAAGCTGTTAAGCATGAGGTCAAAATTGACCTAATCCCAGCATAATGCAGAAAAAAAATTAAATTCGCCAATTGCGCCTTGTGAATTTCCTACCATTATGGTGGGACAAAAAGCGTACAATTTCGACAGCGGGTAAATTTTAGAGCGCACTCGGTCTTCTATCTGAAATCACTAGAGATTTTCACCGCCCCCGGCCTATGCGGCGTTTTAAGGCCCGTTGGCGGGCCAAGATGACCTGTATCGGATCGAGAGGCTAGAACGCGTCCTGGGGCGGCTGGCGAGGCCGTGCCCACCGGGCTGGGGGCAGCAGCAGGCCGCCGGGTGCGGCTCGGGTGCAACTCGGGTGCGGCTCGGGTGCGGCTTATCCCTTTGATTTCATTGGAGCGGGTGCGGCGGGTGCGCTTTGACTATCCGATTGGCAGCGTACAAGACAAGAACAAAAATCAAGATTTTTCGATCTTCGCCATAAGCATTGATCGGTTAAAAAAGCGCACCCATCGCACCCATATTATATATTTCAGCTACTTAGCCCGCACCCGGGGCGCACCCTTCGCGCACCCGAAAGCGCTTCAAGTGCACCCGAACCGCCTAGAACGCACCCGGGGCTTCGGCCACACTCATTCCACCTTTCAGGGCCATGCCTACAAACGCCCGATATGTGCCCACGATCTTGTCCGCGTTTCGGACCTTATGACTGTTGCTGCTCCGTATCCCCTCCCGCTGGTCAAGCTGCTCCGTCAGTGTCGCAATCGACCCGGGCGGGAAGCCGCTCCCCTTGGCGAAGTCAGCCCATCGCCGGAAGGCATCCGATCTCTTGCACCACAAACCCGCTCCAAGTTCGCATTCTTCCTCAAGGAACGCAGCGATAACATCCTGGTCCACGAAGTATTGTTCAGTCGCTTCCAACACAGCAGCAGGCCGCACAAGCCCGTTGTGCTGCCAATCCAAACAACCCTCTATCAACCATCGCAGTATGCCAGGGTATTCACGCCGTAGCTTGTTCGCCAGTTCATAATCCTTGTCCTTCTCTTCCAGCTTCAACGTGAAAGGAACAATTAGGATTCTACGGCGCATAGCAAAGTCAACCGCCGTGATGTTTGGCTTAAAGTTGCCTACGTAGAACAACTTAAACTTCGGCTTGTAAGTAAAGTTGTCTTGGCGCATAAAGCGGCATGAGATGTCATCGCCACCAGTAACACTTTTTATCCTTACTTCATCCCAAGCCTTGCCTTTCTTGGTTTCAGAAGCTACTACGATTCTAGCGTTATGCAGCATAGCTAAATCAGTAGTGTGCCTATCTCCTTTGGTTGTGGTAAATGCTTCGGCTGTCGCTGTTTTGGCGTAGTCGTTCAAGATGCCCTTAATTGCACCTTGCAGCTTTGACTTGCCGTTTTGTCCCTCGCCGTAGATGAAGATAAATGCTTCGTCCCTTGTGTCGCCGGTAAGACAACTTCCAAGGTACTGTTGAAGGAAGCGTTGCATTTCCTTATCGCTTTGCGTTACTTGGTCCAGGAACTTCAAAAACACAGGCGCATCAACAGTGTCAGCGGGGGCGCAAGCTGTCAACTTCGTGATATAGTCTTCCGGTCTTGCTGGACGCACAATACCTGTTCGTAGATCAACCGTACCCGCCGGAGTGCCTAGCAAAAAATCATCCGCATCCCATATATCCGGGGTGACTGCAATGCGTTGATCAGACGATGCAAGCGATTCTACGGCCCTGATTGTTTTTGCTTGAGCAAAAGACGGCTTTTCATCGCTGTATGCTCGGCATATTTTGCGGGCAAAGTCAAAGGCCTTTTTTGTCCTGTCTTCCTCCCACCGACTACCAGACCAGTGAAACCACGTTTTTCCCTTTGTATCGTAGCGAAGGTCTGATTTATGTCGATACACAAAAGCGAGAGCAACGCCATCTTCTGTCAGTCCGTACTCTTCTGCCTCAGCGGCTTGCCAAGTTCCATCATCAATCATTACGTCGTCGGCGCTACCAATGCTTTCGGCTTCCTTGATGCGTTGTTGTTCCATCGGACATGGCAAACACTGACAGCCTTTCACGTATGCTTTATTTACTCTACAATCAAAGGCGTATGTGTTTTTTGCCCACTCCTGTTTAAAATGTTCCCGGCGCAATTCGTAAGAGTCATAAGTATCACTTCCATCAAACGAAATGAGCCAACTGTCTTCCGCTTCCAATGCGTTATCTAGCGAAATGTCAGCGGCTTTGTAATAAGGTATTTTGAAAAAGACAACGAACTTATGGAAGTTTAACTTGTCCGGGTTGTCGCTGTAATCCATTTTTGTGCGTGCGATGGTTACACAAGCCGGCTCACTTCCACTAAACAGCTTTCTGAACCGTTCAATTTGTTCGCTGGTCATTGGAATGGCACTTTCAAGAATGCCTTCTTCCTTCTCCACTTTCTTTTCAGCACCCGTAACAAGGTCAAAAACACTACCCATCGCTGTTCCCTCCTTTGGGAATCGGAGGAAGTGCAATCAATCGCGGCGATTTCGCAAGCTCCAGGATGTCATTGACAGTCAGTCCATCGGCAGCAATCTCGGAAGACCGCAACGGAATCTTGTGCAAACCTGTAGAACGCTTAATGTTCGGAAGGCGATACATTTGACCATAACCCCACTTGTAGAGAGAAAGGTCAAGCGTGGGGATTTCACGTTTAAACTTTCTCGCTATTTCATAGTATATGCGAGAAAGTATTGTTCTACCTTTCTCTAATCTTAGGCAAACATCAAACACTGTTGCGTGAAATCCTTTTGATCCACTAAAGTAGATGGGGATATTTGACGGATTAATGTCGTACCGAGGCAAGATGTTGAATACAAGAGTACGTAAATCTTGAAGAGCAAGGCCAATGTCACCTTTGCTATCAAAGTCAAGGTGAAGATGTCCACGACGTTTGATTTCTTTATTCGCCTTGTCTTTCGTCGGCAAAGGTTTTTCATCGAAGCCGTTGATACTGAAAAACATAGCACCATGCGAAGCCGCTGCAACCGCAATGCAGGATGGCGTATAACGCTCAATATTCCAGCGTGCTTTTTGCTGCTCAACTTTCCATATGAGCCAGTTCGCAGAATGGGGAATGAAGTGGCCTTCGTAGCGCCATAGCCATTCGAAAGTCTCTTGACAAACCCGGGGATTCCCATTATTGAGTTTTTGAAATTTTTCGACCCACACCTTTTCAGCGCCGGCCGGGGCTCCACCCCCGGGTCCGGCGCTTCTCTTTTCGCTGCCCATGGTTAAGCCGCCTCCCGTCGCCCCGGTTTTGCTTTTTTCGAGGCAGACAGGCGGTCCCGCAGCCACGCGACCAACGCCTCTCGCTCGTAAGCGGCCTTTTTTCCAAGATAAAAGCGACCGGCAGGCCCGGTTCCGGCGGAATCCTCATTGGCTAAGGTTCCGGCGGAAATCAATCCGCCCAGCAGGCGCGGGACTGCGGCCCGGGCAACAACAGGCGGCAACTCTGCGGAAAGGCGGGTAAAAACGGATTCTGGGATGCTCATGTGGTCAACCTCCATTATTAGTTGGCCACAGTAAGCCTGAATGAAACGTGAATGTCAGGGTAGACCTAATCAGGGACTAGGATTACTTCGAAAAAGTTAAACTGTTACTTTTCCCCTCTAGGATATACTTTAGCTGAAACCCAATCGCTTGACTTATGATACTCTCTTCCAATTAAATCAAAAATTTCTTCGTTTGTAAGACCATCTTTTTTCATTGCATAAAATTTTGCTTGAATTTCTTCGGCCTCAAAGTCACGATTCGAAAATGCTTCTCGTGCTGATGTGAGCATTACATCAACAGGCTTTCCACGTCTTTTCGGTGTACCATCCAGCCTATCCGCCGCATAATGCAAAATTTCTTTTGGGATAGTTACATGGTCACAACGCAAAGCGGTGGCAAGGTCTTTTGATGATATATTTTTGCCAGCAAGAATGAATGAAAGAGTCTGTTCAAGGAAATATGATTCACCTGCTTCGGCAAGGGCTTCATCTTCGGTTTTGTATTCGTTCATGTTCTATTCCCCCTCTGCCTTGCTGGCCGGGAACGGCACCACCTTGCCACCCTTGTCCTCCATGAACGCACTGGCCAGCCCTTTCATGGCGCGGCGTTGCACGTCCTCGGAGCCCTTGGCGTACCTGAAAACCATGCCTGGGGTCTTCCAACCGAAGATAGTCTGCATATCCTTGACCGGCACCCCGCGTCTGGCCGCGTAGGTGGCGGCTGAGTGTCGCAAGTTGTGGAAGGTGGCCCGGTCACGGGGGGCGCGCCCTTCGTTGAACCCCAGGCGCTTCAAGGCGTTTTTGAACGACGACGGCGCCGCGTCGTAGGTCGTGCCGTCTCGCTTGGTGAAAACGTACTCGCCGGTCTGGCCCGGCCCGCGGCGTTTCAGCATGTCGAGCAAGTCAGGTGCGAGGAACACTTCGCGCGGTTCCCGATTCTTGGTTTCGGGGAACAGCGCGGCCTCGCGCACGAAATCGACGTTTTCCCACCGGAGCTTGAACGCTTCGGAGGCCCGGCACCCCGTCAGAAGGGCAAATAGGGTCAGGTCGTGGGCCGTGGGGTCGGTCTTGGCCAGTTCCGCCAACAGGGTTTGGATTTCCTCCGGGGTCAGGACGCGCAGGCGAGTGTTGTTGGGCTTGGGGATGTCGATCTTTCCCACGGGGCATTCCACGGCAACGATCTTACGCTTGAAGGCATGTTTCCAAACGCGGCGGAAGGTTCCCATGATGTACTCGTGGGACCGGTCCGACAGGCCGGCGGCGCGTATCTTATCCTGGACGCGCTCCAGGTCGATCTCGGTGATCTCGCGCAGGGGCAGCTTCCCCAGGGAGGGAGAAAGCCAGAATTTGAAATGGGCCTCCTCCTTCTGCCAGGACTCGGGCTTCACCCTGTTGCGCAGGGCAATCACGTAGTCATCGTGCCAGAACGCGTCGAACGTCACGCCCTGCCGCGCGTCGCGCTCCATGGCGGCCTGGTCGGCCTTGCGGCGGGCCTCGGCCTGCTTACGCTGCTCGGCCAGGGTTGATGGGCCGGCTCCCGTGGCGTGCGCTTCCTTGAGCTTTGCAAGAGCCTTGGCCGCCTTGGCAGCGGACCACCCCTCGGAAGACCAACCAAGGGCTTCTTCATGGCGCTTGCCAGCGACCTTGTAGTAGATCGAAAAATACTTGTCTGGCATGATCCCGTGTTTCCGGCTCGCGTGCTCGCGAAATCGCACCCCTGGGTAGCTCGTCTGGTTCCATCGTGCCATGGTGGAAAAATCCCTTGCTTGAATTTTGTCCATCCCCTGTCCATCCTTTGAAGCGTACGGAAGGGTGAAACAGGGTGAAAAACCATGAAGGGAGAAATAGGGCGTAAGCCTTGATATGTCAAGGGGATTACGGCGTTTTTGGCGGCTTCTTGGAAGGTCTGTTAAGTACCGTGAAAACCTACAAAAAGGGACTTAAAATCCCTTGTCCTTCGGGACGTGCCGGTTCGATTCCGGCCTCGGGCACCAATTATTTCAAAAGGCTGTGACGGTCGGAAAAGGCCGGACGCAGCCTTTTGTTTTTTGGAGGGCTGTTCTCTCCCCACCCTCTCCCCGCTTTTGGGATGATGTGAGGTGATGTAGGGTGAAGAGTGCCCCGGCTCACCGCTTCGTGCGCCCTTTGCTCTTGAACAACCGCCAATCGAATTTCCGGTGATTTAGTCCCGGCCACCAGCGCAGGGCGATGATGACCGCCAAGAGGAGTGCCAGATAGATGAGGTGGAGCGCGTCGGATTGATTCATGGTGGTCCTGCCGGGCTCTTGTTACTCCCGCCATATCGGCGCAGCGCCACTTCCCCGCCATAGGAACGACCAGGTCTTGGACTGGCGCACATTGCCGACAAGTGCCGGGCGAAAACAGGCCAAACAAATGCCTTC
>Ga0183096_1002906_pt1 | contig 11173 bp, 7 predicted proteins | sample Biomet5_FD_127791 | JGI IMG/M metagenome (GOLD analysis project Ga0183096, IMG submission 127791) | Microbial communities from bioreactor (seeded with sewage sludge) at LBNL, California, USA - Biofuel metagenome 5 (version 2) (version 3) | ecosystem: Engineered > Bioreactor > Anaerobic >...
TCTACAAAATTCATTAAAAAAAGCTTGAAGAATTTGACACTTACAGTTAAGTTCAAGATAAATGGAGTCAAAAATTACATTTTTGCGAATTTTGATCGGATCAATAGCTTGATAGTAGCAAAAAAGAATGGAATTACATAGAATATATAACAAATTTTTATAAATTTAAACAAATTGTCAAGTCAATTTGGGCTAAAAAAGAAGGGAAATATTCAGTACCAATTAGTGGATACTGTCAAAGTCAGGTTATAAAGTAGTATTACTTTTGCTCAACCGGATCGGTTTTAAAGATCTTGTAATTAGATTGGCAGTTGTGAACATTTTTGAAATCCACTCAAAACAGACTTTATATTCCGAGTTTTTCTCAGGCTCATAGGAAAATGGAGTTCTCCAGGAGTTACTTCGCAATCACAACATCATAATATCCTTTCCGTTCCCTTCTGCTCTACTAAAAAGGACTTAGAAAACCTATTTTGTAGTTAATTTAGAAACTCTCACAGCAAAAACTTACAGTTGTCGTGAAGTACTTCCTGGAGAAACGAGTAGACTTAAATTATATATATCATGAGGTAGACTAGGATGTGGGCATCTGGGAAGGTCAGAAGAGACCTTTTGACTTTTTTTAATAACCCCCAACACCCCCCACTCCCCAATATCCAGATGCCCAATTTCCATATTATTAGTTTTTCGAATTCTGTTTCAGGAGTATGAATCGAGTCCCGCTTCGACAGTACGTAATCTATTTATCCTACGTTCCGCATTTTTAGGCGCATAAAGGCCCTCAGATGTTGTATTATGCGCTTAAAATATAAGCTCATAATTTATTTGATTGAATTTCAAAATCGGTATCAATTGAGAGTATATATCTGTAATAATGCTTAATATGCGCTTAAAATATGGGAACTAAGGATTTATCTCACTTCATTCACTCAAGCAGATTGATTTTAACTTTGCTTTCAAAGATGATTGATTTTACGTTATCTTGCGGCTTTATTTGTGTATGCCTAACAAAAAAATAATCCTACCAATAACGATTATATCAAGATGGCAGATATTTCCCTATGTTCAGAAAAGAAAATAATGATGCTTGTTTTGTGTCCATTTCTTCCACAATAATTTTGCTTTTTTTGGATTCTTTTTCCTGGACTACTGCAATCCTAATCTCAGACAGTTTTTCAATTAGTTGTTTCATAGAAAGTCCATATATCTTTGCCTCCCATGCCAAATATCTGTAGAAAAGCAGGCCAATCATAGCCAAAAATACATGAACCCTTATATTTTCATCCTTATGATGATATACTGGTCCTACAGGGACAAGCAAATGATCGCTCAACAACTTAAAATCGTCTTCAACAAGGTTTTTACTGTTATATGTTTTCACTATTTTTTTAGTACGCCACTCTTGCTTATCCGTAAACAGAATATTCTTCCCAAACGTTTTTTCACACCTTTTTTCGTTCTCCTCATCAACCCATAACTTCAACTGAGGTTTTTTCTTACCTTCAGGAGCTTCAGTTATTTCGTATTTTATGACACTCCTGTATTTTTTCAAAATAATTTCTGCAACTTCATTTTCTACACTACTCCTGTTTCTCTCTTTTCCTTTACTGCTTTCTAATCTTCTCTGCAGATCTTTCAGTTGATCAATTATTTTTGATTTATTTATTTCATAAGTGCTTTTTTGAAGTTTGTAAGTCCCTTCATTGTAGGTAATTACGGTTGTGAATTCTGTTCCGTAGAACTGGTGTTTTGTCCGGTACCCAAAAATCTCGTTACCTTTTGTGTTCTTATACAGGTACTCATACTTTGAAAGTGGAACATCAAAGAGATCCTCAGCCTGATTTGCTTTTGCAGCTCCTACAAAACTCATTTTTGAGGTTACCTTTTCAATGTTATCCTTTAAGTTGTTACCCTTATCGAAAACAAGAACAAGATCTTCAGAACAGATATTTAATTCAGTCAGTCGATCTATGATTTTGTCTACAATGCCTGAAAATTCTTTTGAATCAGGAACATTTCCAGGATACGTTTCGTGAATAAAGGGTATATTGTCCTCATTTACAGCAAGCGAAACACATATTTGATTTTTATCTTTTCGATGCTTTTTGTTATATCCTTTATGAAGCAGTTCGCTTTTTTCATCATAATTGGTGGCATAGGTAAACCAGTTTGATTCATCAACAAACATTATTGATGGAGTTAACCCCTTCTCAACAAGAACCCGGCAAAGGTCGTCTTCAATCTTTTTCATAGTATCTGAATCAATGTAACTCATTTGGTTGAGGAAATTCTGGCAATTTAATTTGTGAGGGAACTTCCACATGAAAGATATAGGGGATTTTTTGAACCAGTCTTCGATCCCGGTTTCACTTAAAATACCGTGACTTTTTCCGATTACATCGAGTAAAAGGTATTCTCCAACACTCAATCCATCTATTAATTTTTTGTCAGTATGCCTGTTTACGATGTCAATGAATCCAAGTTCTTCATTAACATGAAGGAGTGCGGCAAGCTTGCCGTACTCAAAAGATTTAAGTTTATCATAAGGCATCGACTCACATTGTTTTTTCATTTCAAGTATTTTTTCTGCACTACCAAGATAAACCTGAAAAACAGTCTTTACCTTTCCGTTAACTCTGGCAGCTTCTACAACGTACCAGTAAGGTTTGCCTTTGATAAGTTTCTTTCTCAAAAATACCATACTATATGATTAGGATCAACTTTTACATATACTTTTTTAAATAAATCGTTATTAATAGACTTTTTAAAATGAATTTATTAGTTAGGATCAACAAATAAAAGAGAAATGAAAAGTCTCCTCTTATAGTGGTTTTAAGGAGAAATCCAGGCAAAAATCGCACTTCTTTGAAAGCAAAGTTTAAGTACAGATATCAAGTTTAGCTAAGAAGCTTACTTTAGGCAAAATAATAGAACTAAAGTTAGTAGAACTAAATTTAGCAGGTTGGACTCTTTCCTGACGAAAAATAAGAAAGATTTGCAGGGGGAATGAAGAAGTTATTTAAAAAATTAAATGAAGCCAAGGTCCGGATTTGAACCAGGACTGAATCGCTCTGCTGGCGATTGCGTGACCGCTCCGCCACCTTGGCAATCTGTAGAGCCTAATACAGCATAGAGAATATATAAATTTATAGGTTGCCGGGTATTATCACGCACGCAGTGCGGCCTTTCAAAAAATAAAATTAAAAAATAGTTTAAATGTTTTTATTTTTTACAAATGAAAATTCGCTAACTCCTGTTTGTAAAAAGCCTTTTATTTTTGTTTTTTGTTTTTTTCGGACTGACCCGAGCTTCGCTCGGTGGAAAGACAGATTTTAGACAATGAATATGGTTCTTCGGAACTTTTTACCACATTATTTATATTTTTAGGTTGGGCTCAACTTCACGAGTTTTGCTTTGTAACCTTCAGGTCTTTTCGATGAGCTCAACAGGTTGTATCAAAATCATTTTGATTTCTACAATTGGGTAATTTCCTTTTTCCCATGCTCCGACAGATATTGCTCAATTGCACGTTTTGAACTATGCCATGTTTTTCCTATTTTTACTGCATCCAGGAGCCCCTGTCTAGCTCGCAGGCTAAGATATTCCTGAGAATAAGGAGTTTCTATAGCAAGTTCTCTTAGAGGTAGAAGTTCATCGTTTCCTCCTGAAATGGAGAGATATAGGGTCAGGTTTTCATCCACGGCTTTTGCAATGAAATTGGCAAATGGTCCTAAGTTTCCAGCATCTGCAGCTCTGAGGGATTTATAATATTTTCCTCTATCCTCTTTTTTGAGTATAACAGGAGGATAATCTCTTGTCATCAAATATAGATTTGTGAGAAGTCGAGCCACTCGGCCGTTTCCATCACTGAAAGGATGAATTTCAACAAACCTGTGATGCAGGAAGGAAGCTATTTCAATTGGATGTTCCTTGCTTTCAGTTATCATTTCAATAAGTTCATCCATTAGTTTAACTATCTTTGACCAGTCGGGTGGAGTCTTTACTGCACCTGCTATTCTCACATTTCTTGTGCGGTACTTTCCGGCGTCTTCAAGTATGCCTTGGGTTACGATTTCGTGAATCTCCTGAATTGTGACGTGGTCTATTGCACGTTTCTTCTTTGCCAACTCTTCCATTCGGTCAAAAGCTTTTGCATTGTTGCTCGCTTCAAGATGTTCTCTAAGCGATTTTCCGCCAATAGTCAGCCCTTCTTCCAGAACAAGTTTTGTCTCCTGAAGTGTTAGTGTATTTCCTTCTATCGCATTGGAGTGATAGGTATGAACCAGCCTCATTTCTTCATGTAGCCTTGCTAAAGCATCTGCAGGAATAGGCCGCATGAAGTTTAGCTGTTTCATTTTTTCATTTATTCGTGCAAGAAGTTCTTCTTGAATCAAGGGTGTATCGGTATGTGTCATAATTTGATGTATCCGATATGAGCCCTCTGATATATATCGGTATCGGTAGTTTTTAGATTTATCCGATATAAATAGTTCTTGTTTATTTCACCTCAGTTAAAGTATATTTTTCCTGCTGGTTGTCTGCTGGAATATTCCCCGAACACGTTTGTAAAATTAAAGTGAAATCGAAAGCTCGTGAACTTTGAAGATTACAAAAGGAGTTTATAAGGAGCCCTCCGCAGGGCCTTTTTTATAAAAGTGATCTTTCCCTTTGGGGGAGGAATTACTGATTGAAGTGAACTTCTCATTACATTCAATTCAGTTAAAATATATTTTTCCGGCCGGCGGACACTGGAATCTTTCCCGCCTAAGTTTAAAAATAAAGTGAAATCAAAAAACCGTGATTTGTACAGATTTGACTATCAGATTAGTATAGAGCCATATCAATTATTTGCATTTTTGGGAATTGATTTGTCATATGCCTTTTTTCTAATTCTTGTAAAACACGTTGTGAATCTTTCAATCTACTAAAATAATCGCTATGATCCTTAACAAAAGAACAAATTGCTTTTTTGAATTCAAAACACAATCCTAAATCCATTTCCCCCAAATTCAGGTTATATCTTACTGTTGAGTCTAATATTGGGTTTTCCTCTGGACTATAGAGATGCATTAACTTTGTACCGAAACTAAACGCATTTTTTTGAATCTCATTTCCTTTGTATCGTGCTTTATCACAGCCTTTGAACTGCTGCAACACATACTGATAATCATCAAAGTCATTAATTTCCAATAACCGCTTTGAGATTTCCTTAAACCCTTCTTTGGATAATCTGGTTCTATAAATATCGTTAACCAATCCTAAAAAATTATTATCAACTAATAGTTTTTTAAATTGGTCTGCAGTAAATTTCCCTTCTGGAAACCTTTCATACCCCAGCTGAATGTAAAGAGACTGATATATTAATGGAAAATAGCTGCTTTGAATGTTAGCAAGAACTCTTTCCTCAAATTTTTCGTAGTTTGATAAATGTTCTTGAAGATTTTGAAGTATCATTTCTTGATTAATTATAACCCCTCAGATCAATTTATTAAGTTTAATTTTTCGATTAGATCTCCTTAATTATTTAGAAATAGATACTCTTTAATCTTTTGATTAATTATTTGCAAGTTGCTTAAAATTGAATGAAAATCTTCCCTCTAAGCAAGTCTTTTCAAATATATTTTTCCTGCCGGCGGACTACTGGAATTTTCCCCGAACAAGTTTGTAAAATCAAAGTGAAATCGAAAGCTCGTGAACTTTGAAGATTACAAAATAATTTATAAGGAGCCCTCCGCAGGGCCTTTTTGCTCAAAGTGATATTTTCTTTTGGGGAGATTTTCTGATTGAGGTGAATCCTTCTTCACGTTAATTTCAGTTTTAATATATTTCTTCGGCCGGCAGTCTGCTTAAATCTACCCCGAATATGTTTGTTAAAATAAAGTTAAGAAAAGAGAAATTGAAAAACCCTTGATTTTTTACAGCTTTAGAAAGAGCCCTTCGAGTCGCTCATATTTATACAAATTATATTTTTTATTTTTAACATTGTGAAATTAATGATTAAAATTATAATTTATTTTTTGGATAATATAATATTAAATAATTAAATTTCTAAATATATATTCTCAATATTATTTATATTAATATCCCACTTATTTAATTATCAGATGTTGCGATTAATTTGAAAAGAACACTTCAGTAGTTATATTTGTAAGATCCAGTTTAGCTGGCTGATTCATCAATTCCAAAACTATCCTCAAAGTTGGTCACTGTGTCTATTAGTGCATAAATAGAGATCGAGCATCTCAACTAAGACCTAGTGTCATGGCAATTTAATTCTTGAATATAGTCTGGCAGTTCCCTATCAGCGTATAAGGATTCAGAGCTTAATAGATGATCAATAACTAAACGTTCTTGACACTAGTGGGGATGCTGAAGACAAGATGCCATTATGAAAAGGAGGTTAGAAAATACTGTTGAAAATCGATCTTCAGAACGGTTATTCAAATGATCTTGTCGTTATTCGGGTTAATGGAAAGGAGGTGTTCCGCAAGAATGGTGTAACAACAAAGCTACTGTTAGGAGTGGCTGACTCGATCCAATTGGAAGTCTCTGATATGTTAGCCAAGGTAGATGTAGATATTCCATCTAAGGATCTATCGGAAACAATGTCTCTAAGATTGTCAGCGCCAACATATCTAGGAATATCTGTTATAGGCGGTCAAATTGCCTATATGATAAATAAAGAACCATTTGCATATTTTTAGAGCAGCAGTTTGGTGTAAACTCAGATTTATGGTTTGGTAAAGAATATTTTGAAATTGATGTAGCTAACCTGCTACAAAAGAGATGATTGGATATGAATCTAGAAAATATTCCTGCAAGTCAAGATATGATGTCAGGAGAAGTGAGTTCTGAAACCTTTGATAAGCTTTTTCCTTTTCCATCAGATTGGTGGAAATGTCTCAGACTAATTGGCTCAATATGTGGTGAATACTCTAGCCAACAACTCTTTGGTCGAGGGCTGGTTTTGAGGGTAGACATAGAGCCACGATCAAATTCTCCGTCGATGAACCCGTATTAGTGGTGACTTTTATAAGACTAATTTAAGTTTTGTTACTCCAGGAAAACCGCCTAAAATTTCTACCATTTACCAAGAGTCTTGGATTGTCGATTCTCCCTCAATAAAATGGACAAGATGTGCTGTGGGTATTACTGGCAAGGTTCGTTTTTGGAAGGGAACTCATCCTGCTACAGAGATTCAAGTCAGTATACCCTGGAATTCTGAAAAAATAGGTCCCGCAGAGGTAACCTTCCTGCCATCAGGCGGAAATAAAGAGCAATATACCTGCTCTTTGACATCTGATTGCTTCCGTTCTATGAATTTGGAGGTGGACGTTTGTAAATCTGTGAACTCTGACCTCATCTTACCCAGCTATGATACATACGCTCATTCAGTTCGACCAGTTGATCTGAAAAGGAGAACTCTGAATATAGAGAATGCCTATTGGGAAGCAGGAGTTAAAGTGGATATTCGTGGCTCAGAACGAACAATAATTGATGACAGTGATTCAAAGTTTGATCGTTGGTCTCCTGCTGAACTTCATGATGCCATGGAGCAACACTTTAGCCAATATCCAAGAAAATGGCCCAATTGGGAAATGTGGGGGCTGCTAGCAGGATTATTCGAAAACGATGGGACTGCAGGCATCATGTTCGATGCTGGTGCTTCATACGGAGGCGCTGGGCAGCCGCCCGATAGACAGGGGTTTGCAGTATTTCGCAAGCATTCTTGGTTTGATAAGCTTGTGACAGGTACGCCGGCTAGTGATGAGCAGGCTGATGCGATGAGACAGTACCTCTATTGCTGGATTCATGAGGCTGGTCATGCATTCAACCTCCTTCATTCTTGGAATAAAAATCGCTCTTGTGCTCTCTCGTGGATGAACTATCCTTGGATGTATGATCAGAACCAACAATGCCTTGGAACATTCTGGTCTAAGTTCATGATGAGATTTGATGACGAAGAGTTGATCCACATCCGTCACGGAGATTTACTATCAGTTGTCATGGGAGGAGATCCGTGGGCATCCGGTGGTCACCTTGAGATGTCTTCCTCAGTAATGGCCCCAACGATAGGCGAAATGCCTCTAGAGCTTTTGATTCGATCTAAAAACTACTTCGACCTCATGGAGCCGGTAGTGATCGAATTAAGGTTGAGAAATCTCATGGATATTCCTATCACCATAGAAGAAAAGTTAAAACCAGAATTTGGAAACACCACCTTGTTTATCCATAGACCTGATGGCAAGATCGTGGAGTTCAATTCAATATTCTGTCAGTTGACCAGTCCGACTATCAAAGTCTTAGATGTATCAGATAGTTGCGTCGAAGGGGCTGATCGATATAGTGATACCATTTTCTTTAGCTATGGTAAAGGTGGATTCTACTTTGATATGCCTGGAGAATATATGCTACGTGCATTCTATAATGCAGATGGTCTATTGATACCTTCGAATGTGCAGAAAATACGAATAGGTAGTCCTACGTCTAGAAACTCTGATATCCTTGCCACTGAATTCTTCACGTATCCTGTAGGCATGAGCCTGTATCTTCATGGATCACGCTCACCCTTCCTATCCGAGGGAATGGATTTCTTAACCTGTCTGGCCGAAACAAGCCCAGACACGATGTTGGGGACAAAAGTGGGTAGTAGGATAGCTCCGAGTATAGGTCGACCATTCTTCCGCATTATAGGGAACACTCTTACCATGACTCACGATGCTGAGCCGAAAAAAGCATTACAGATGACAGAACCCGCAGTAGGACTCTATAGAAGCTTGAAAGGAACCGAAGCAAAGCTGACAAACATCTCTTACAATAAACTAATTCGCGGGCGTGCTAACTTCTTGACCCGATTGGGCCAGAAGACCAAGGCAAAGGAGGAGGTTTCAGTTCTTAAGGATGATCTGAGTGAAAGGGGTGTAAACGAAGTTGTGCTCAACGAGATCGATGCCTTAGAGAAGACACTATAAGCTTTGCAGACATGTATGACAAATACATGAAAATGGGGATGCTACTTTCCCATCCAATTATTTTTGGCATAAATCCTAAGTTCTGCATTTTTAGGCGCATAAATGTCTCCTGATATCGGAGTATGCGCTTAAATTTAAGCACATGATCTTTGTAGCAAAATTTCAAAATCGAGATCTGGTAACTTCACATCTTCTCGTTACTACATCTATGCGCTTAATATTTGGGAACTAAGGATAAATAGGATAGAGATGAGTTTTATTTTGTCATAAAATCCGATCGTGTACGTGAGTTACTGAAAATCATGAGCATAGGAATCTCTTTGTATTTCCCTCAGACACCGTATACGTACCGTTTTTTCAGATTTGATCAATGACTCACGTACACGACCCAACTTTCATCATTCATAGGACTTACGCGGTTGAACTGAAAAATCAGTATGCTTTAAACCTTCAACTCTCTAAAACATGCATTTGATCGTAATGTCTATTGTGTTTGATTTTGTATCTCAAGTGCGTAAGTCCTAATTCATTAAGAAAAAGCCGGTCTCCTTCGTCGATCGGTGAGAACCCGGGTATAAAATGTGATATTAAAAATGTTATCTGTTTATGAGCTAACCCTAAAAATCAAAACTCTACTTTTAAATTGAGTTATCCCTTTGTAGGATCATGTATAAAATAATTGAGCAGCTAACTATTTTGATTCGAAAAAGGTAAGTTGGAGTCATCTATCTATACGTCTTTTTATATGATTCTGAAATATCTGTTATTATGGTTGACACACCCGAAAACTTACCCGGTTGGGTAATTTGGCTTATTATTATATTTACTATTCTCACAATTTTGGTAAAATGGGTATTACCTGTTATAAAACCCTAATTTTGAGACAGATACATAGCAATTTAAAGTTTCATATAAATAAACATGAACTCATTAGAAACTAAAAAACCCGCGATTTTTGCAGATTCAAAATGAGTTGAGAAGGAGCCCTCCGCAGGGCCTTTTTGAAAAAAGTTATCTTTTCCTTTGGGGCAGGTTTTTCTGATTAAAGTGAGCTCATCTCCACTTTTAAGTCAGTTTTAATCAGTTTTAATATATTTCTCCGGCCGGCGGACTGCTGGAATCTTCCCCGAATATGTTTGTAGATATTGAAAAACTGAAAACCTATGAGTTTTCTGAATTTAAAAGAGTTTAGAAGGAGCCCTTCGCAGGGCCTTTTTGATAGAAGTGATCTTTTTCTTTTGGGAAATTTTTATGATCATTTACATCTCGTCCAATATACGTTTGATATCCGGCTTTGCTTCGGGAATACCTTCTTTAACGGAAAGCCAGACTACTTTAAGGTTCACTCCGAAGTAAGCATGAATCAATTTATCTCGTATCCCTGCCAGATCTTTCCAGGGAACAGAAGGATATTTTTCACGTATTTCAAATGGGACATTCTTTGTTGCTTCACCAATGATCTCTAGGGCCCTAACTACTGCAAACTGCGTTTTACGATCTTCGGTAAATTCTTCAAATGTCCAGCCGTTGATAAATTCTTCTGCTGCTTCCATTGCATCATAGATATCCTGGATATAATCTTTTACTTCACGAATTTTAATCCCTCTTCAAACAGCTTCAACTTCACTCAGGATATGTTTGCCTATATTCGGCTTCAGTGCATCTTTCATAACAAGGTCTACCTTAATACCCAGAGCATCCGAAAGGTAGTTTTCAAGATTGACAAATTTAAAAATAGTAGGGGTCTTACTGAACTCAACGAGTATGTCCAGATCACTTTCTGATCTCTGCTCTCCCCTTATGTAAGACCCAAAAATCCCCAGGTAGCTGACGTGGTACTTTTCTTTAAGCTCAGGGAGCATCTCATGGAGTTTCCGGATGTAAGTGTCAGCTTCTTTTCGGTTTTCCGGCATTTTTTCAGGCTCTATTTGGTTCCTTTTTGAGATAATATAGTATTTTGCGGTTGTAGTATTTATAATTACTAAAGAAGGAGGGTGAAATCTTCTTCACATTCCATTCAGTTTTAATATATTTCTCCTGCCGGCGGTCTGCTTAAATCTTTCCTGAATACGTTGATGGTCAATTTGTATTTGATTGATATTATATATTTTAACATCATATGTTTATATTATGGGAAAAAGAGGTCCAAAACCACAATTCTTTGACGTTGCTTGTCCGAACAAAAACTGCAAGCTCTACGG